>Ga0208875_1000012_pt1 | contig 93933 bp, 159 predicted proteins | sample CryBogCBH25Aug08_FD_184612 | JGI IMG/M metagenome (GOLD analysis project Ga0208875, IMG submission 184612) | Freshwater microbial communities from Crystal Bog, Wisconsin, USA - CBH25Aug08 (SPAdes) (version 2) | ecosystem: Environmental > Aquatic > Freshwater > Lake | place: Crystal Bog...
ATAAAAAAAGAAAAACAAAAAGATCCTAATATGGAACCTTAAATGGGACCCAGAATAAAAAAAGAAAAACAAAAAGATCCTAATATGGAACCTTAAATGGGACCCAGAATAAATCGGGATAAGGCGAAAAGGGATCCATATGGAACCTTAACGTCCCCTATATGGAACCTTAAAAGACAGTATATCACACATTTTACTGATTCGCAATAGTCAAAAATAGTTTTCACCAGTTTTCCACAGATTATTGCAGATTCTCACCTAGTCCATTTTTGGCTGTCCCATACCTGCTAGGGATTCAATGCGCTCTAGCAGGTATGGGAGGGGATTCTAGAGGGCTTTCAATTCCGCCTTAATTAAGGCTCTCAATTCCTTCTTAATCCCCCTTGCATGGCAACCCCGCCACGTTCTGGCATTAGCTAGAAAATACAAAACAACTGTCTTGCCCGGGGTGAAACCATAAGAGTCGTTAACAGAAATAAGAGTCTCCATTGCATCTAGATACGGCTTGGCAGCAGGGTTTACTTTTTGCCAAGTCCAAGTGCGGTAAATATCACGGGCAATGAGGCAAAGAGAACGAGTCATAATAGATTCCCTTAGGTATATCAGGCAGGAAACAAACCAGATTGTCTGCCCTGCCCTATTCTTATCGCATAACCAAAGCCGATTCGCAAGCCCTAATTTCAGGCCAATTCCAGCCAATCAAGGCAATCGCAAGCTTTCATGAATCGATCTTCATCGAATCGGCTATTGTCTGCCCTAAGCTTGCTGGCAAATTTCCTTGCCACATCAAAGCGGATTGCCTTTTGAGGAATCGAGCAAACAATATCCGCAATAAAGATATAATCTTTGCGAGTCATAATCAATTCCAGTATGTTAAGGGGGGGCTGGATTGCCTCCCCTATTTGCTATCAATAGCGAATCGATTTGATTCGGTCAAGATTCATAATCATAATTGATAAAGAGAATCGTATTACAGCGATACGGCCTAAAGGCAATCGAATCCCCATAAGATTCCTTCTTGCCTCTGACTCCTGTCAATCCCATTGCGGCCTTTGCTTTTCGCATTAGTTCCCGCTCAAAGATTCGATTCGCCTTGCCATAATTCGTGCCACCATCATACCCATAGTGAGTCAATTCTGGCATATGAATCTTGGCTCGCTTTACCCAACAATAATTGGCTTGACCACCAAAAGTGTCAGTATATTCAATTTGATAGCTATTCATGGCTGATTCCTTAGCAGCATTTTGATAATCAATCAATAATCGAATCAGCGATTCGTGTCAAGCGATAATTGAATAGGCATATAATTTGCCAAATCATAAGGCAAAATCATGGTTTTATATTTTCTTCGCAGAATCTTATCGCGTGGCACAATAATCCGACTCGTAAATTCATGAATCGAACCACATTTATAGCCGATTGATTCATGCCTCCGACTCGTAATTTTCACCTTAACATATCGGACTCGATTAGGCGACTCCTCGATTGAAATTACTTTGCAACCGATGAGTCCAGCGAAAGAATCGATATATGCTAACATAACGAATCTCCTAGTTGTTTTCGATAACCATTAGATAACCCGATTCGTTTCCCTAGTCAATCCCCTATGCTGCAATCTTTATCATACCATATGAACGAATCGGGCTGCGATCACGATACGACTCACGATATTCCGGCTTCTTTTCATAGCGATTGATATATTTTTCAATGAAAAGACTGGCATCACAATCTTCTTCCAAATAGATTGTCTTGCCCTTCATATAGCTATATTCACTAATATCCCTAATGTCAATCCCCACAGCAGTAAGATCACTAATCTTTACAGCCAGCCAGCCATGACCGGGATCAGAATGAAAAATAAATTTCTTGGCTTCAATGGTTTTATGCACTGTTTCAATCCTTTGTCGTTTCCAGTGAATTGCTTTTATACTGATTCGCAATCAACGTCAAGAGATTCTCAAGAGATTCTTAAATCTTTGATCTTGATATATCCAAACGGAAAACAATTTACAAAACCCAGCATTTCCGGGCATTTTTCAGCCATTAAATTTTAGTTTCTTTTTAGCTAAAAGCCAGCAATTCCGGGCCTTTTTGAAGATTTATGCCACATTCATTTACAAGAGTCGTAGTCCTATACCACCAAGAGCCTGAGAATCGATGCTGTTTTTTAGAAAATAGCCAAAAAAGCCAATGGAATCAATTACTTAGTGGCAATTCTTAAAGAAAAAACAAACTAGATTTATTCCTCTGCATTAGGGTTCATAATAGGAGGACAATTCTTCCCAATTAATGCCGGAAAAATCAATCAAATCAGCGACGAATCCAGTAAAGCCGCCACCAATTTGTTCCTCGATATAATCCATCACATAGGATTCGATATAGTGCGAATCAATCTTTTCACCCTCCGAAGCCATATCGGCAAAAGAATCTCCAAACCAGATATTAACCAGCCAAGTATTGCGATTCGTCCAACCGTTATATTCCATGATAAATTCCTTTAGGTTAGAAACTAGCAGATGATTCGATTCGTGTCAAATGCTTTTTTCAATAAAAATCACGCAACAATAACTAGGCGGATTCGTAAAGAATTGCCCAATAAGATTGCTATTATGTTCCCTATTGAATTGATTGTCAATAACAAAAAACATTTTCAATTCCTTTAGGTTTGCATCAGCGTTTCGATATAGAGAGACTAGACCGATTCGGATTAGGAGTCAAGAGAATAAACTAGGGCAGACTCAAGGTTTTGCAGTCTAATCCCCTGCCCTAGTTTATTCGATCAACACCATATCCTAGTCAGATTCCTTTGTCAATAGACCCTATGCAATTTTTTGTATTCAATCCCATAGGCATTATCAACAAATATAGGAACAATCTGGAATCGATTCTGATTCTTGTCAATCCATTTATTCATGGAGTCAAGAGTCTTGAATAGTTTTGTTTCCCACATATTAAACCGCCTAGCGTTAGCACCAGTTTGTTTCGATATAGAGAGACTAGACCGATTCGGATTAGGAGTCAAGAACAATCTAATCTATATCTAGGTGGAATTGCTTCGCAATTTGCTTCGCATTAACTGATTCGTTTTAGTTTAGTTTAGATATAGTTCAACCCCATATTATGAGTATATCATAGATTCAAACTATGTCAAGATCAAAATCAAAGTTATCCACAGATAATTGCATAATATCATAAAAAAATAGGCAGACTCGTTGGCATAGCCTCGTAATCTGCCTTAGTTAGGGAGCAAATTAGTTTTCAGTTAGAAAACTATCATAGACTCGTTGCTTATTCTGCCTCTGATTCCGCTTTGCAATAGCCTTTTGCTTTGCATAATATCCGCGAGTCTTGTCACGATTAGGCGCAATTTCATCGGCGGAATAAATGGAATAGGTTTGCATCGTCTTGCCTCCAGTTGATTATGGATTTATCCTAGACCGATTCGGATTAGGAGTCAATAGGCTCTGTAAGTTTTTTGATTGTTTCTTTTGCCTCTTGAATAACTGTCTGAATCATATCTGAATAATAATCGTTTGCTGTCACAAATTCCATTGCAGATTCATACCAGCAGCCGCCAAGATAATCTGAAGCCAATTCGACTCCATTTTTGCTGGCTGTTACCCTAGCTATAAACCAATCATAATAGCCTGATTCGATCTTGTCAAACCAATCTTCATCTTGTTCACGATATTCTTCACCAGAATCAAAGCAATCTCTAGGATTCATATCCTCTGGCAAGGCATAAAATTTAATCTCAAATCCACCAACATTTTCCGAATGAATCAGCATCGTTTTATCCCTATTTGCTTTCGATACAGCCTTTATATCCCGATTCGTTTTCTATGTCAACAAGATTCGATCAATAGACAACAACCCTGTTTTTTTTAGCTTTTTTCTACATTTCATTTTGTGCCTATTTTTTAGGCAATTTAGTGTGTGGCATGGAGCCGTCTAGGAAAAATCTTAGATCAGTCTAAGAAAAATCCTATCAGTCTAGCATATCTGTAGGAAAAATCTTAGACTATTCGCTGGATTGATCTATCAATCGCTATCCTCTATAGAACAAATCATCCAATCGTCTAATGCTTCCATATAGTCATTGCCTTTATATGTCCAAATAACAATCGCGTTAGGTTCAGCGTTTACAAATTGTTCTACTGCATGGTCACTATCCTCTGCCATGAAACTATATCCTAGAGGAATGTCTAGGGGTAGATTGTCTATATTCTTATACAATACAATATAGTTATCCATTGGCTTTATCCTCTATAGACTCTTCAGTTTATTCTTAGCATCATCTAGTTGTTTTTCCAGATCACTAATAATCTTTTCAATATATTCCTTTTCCGGATTAGTCAATGGGGTAAATTTGTTAATAAGACTCTTTACAAAAGGAATTGCATCGGATTCCAGATCATCAATAGCAACACCAAGACCATTAACATTCAAGTCATAACCAAGTTTGTTCCTAGAACGATAACCAGTTAGAGTCTTTTTCTGATAGATGAAACTAAACCAATCGTCATTCGATTGAATATCAGCATCACCATAGACACTAGCATTACCATAGACACTAGCATCACCAGAGACCTTAGCATTACCATAGACCATAGCATCACCATAGACACTAGCATTACCATAGACCTTAGCATTACCATAGACCATAGCACCACCATAGACCTTAGCATTACCATAGACATTATCGGGGGTTTGAATATAAGCCATAATTAATTCCTTACCAGTTATGTTTCGTTTTTAGACTGATTCGCTTTCAGTGTCAAGCCAAATAAAATCTAACTGATCCAGTCTCTGCCAATTCTTCCAATGGGCAACGAATCATATAGTCTGGATAATACCAGAATCGGCCCTCAATTTTACTGTCACCATTATCAAGGTAATCCATAGACTCAGCGATGCAAGGCGCATTAGTCAATCCCACAAAAGGATTAGCAGCACCAGCATCAAAAGGCGTAAATGAACCATTGCATGAATATGGCTCAAATATCTCTGCCATAGTAGACCAAAATCCATTCTTGTCAAGAGATTCTTTAATCTCAATTTGATCCTCTGGAGAATCAGCGACTACCCACAAATTACCCGACTCGACTTCAATCTGAATATCTACGTTCATGTCAAACCATCCTTTGTTACTATGAAATGATATTAGACCGATTCGTTTTCAGTGTCAACTTCTAAATTCACAAAACTATCGCCTATATCAATACCATGGTTAAGCGATTCGCTATATGACAAATCACGATCATCGTTCAGTTCAACAATCGGAAAAATCTTAACAAAATCTCCATTAGGTAGGATAATCTTGCGAGGGCTTTCACCTTTTGAAGCATACTCCACATCAAGACGAGAGCCATCGGGGACAAAAATCGAGCCAGCCACAGTATAATGAATAATCATATCAATCTCCAATCAGTTATGAATTGTTTTTAGACTGATTCGCTTTCAGTGTCAAGCATCCATTTCAACATATTTCTTGCCAGTGCCATGTGCAGGAATTACAATAGAAACTTTGGCCTTACCGCTAGTTCCCATGCAAGCTTTGCAGGATAGGCAATTAGTTTTCTTGCCCATTTCCTCACTTGCCGGACAAATTACTTCCATTTTCTTAACAGGATGAGCATTAGCAGAGACTCGAAAGGTGCGATAGCCCTTAGCCATTGCGGCAATCGAATCATCAATCGAATCTGCACTAGCCATTACCAGCTTAGACCATTTCTTGTCAATGGTTTTCCATTGGTGAGTGTATCCAGTCCAGCCTGCCGCCTTAGATAAAATCTTTTGCCAAATTTCCATAGGGACGGCGGCAGGATCACCATAACTTCCTACGCGAATCGTCTTTCCAGCAAACTTATCAATGTCAATAGCAGGATAAATGCCGCGATTAAATGCTTTCCATACGCCCATAGGGCCATGAATAAGAGTCACATAACAAGACCGATTCTTGCCCATATCACCCTTATGAACACAATTACCGCAAATCGAAAAATCCTCATTAGTGCGATTAGCATCAATAGGACTAATATCAGAACGAATAATATACGTCTGAATCATTGCACCAGTCTTGCTATTCTGACTGGCCTTAGCAAATCCGGTAGCAATTACCACAATCGGCTTACCATCCAGCATGGAAGGGCCTTGATACAAAATCATGATTCGCTCCTATATCGTTTCGATAATAATGATTATTTTACAATCTTGACCTTGTGACCTAGTGCTGCCTCAATTTCAGCCACAGTCAATTCCTTAATGGATTCTGTTTTAGTAAACTTCTTAATAAGATTGTTTACCACAATATCAAACCCATCACTAAGCGAATCAAGATCAATAAAATGGCCATTAACATTCAGTTCATAACCAAGTTTGTTCCTAGAACGATAACCAGTTAGAGTCTTGCCTTGATAAATGAAACTAAACCAATCATCATTCGATTCAATATCAGCATTACCACAGACCATAGCATTACCAGAGACCATAGCATCACCATAGACACTAGCATTACCATAGACCATAGCATTACCAGAGACAATAGCATTACCAGAGACATTATCGGGGGTTTCAATATAAGCCATAATTAATTCCTTAGTTAGCATCAGTCCAAGCGATTCGATAACTCTTATACTTGCCGGGATTGTCCCTGTCAAGAGCCTCAATAAATTCGCGTTCCTTACCTACCTGATAATCATAACTAAAGCAAGAAAAAGATTCGCACGTTTTAGTGAATTCACCACGTTCATTTATGGTTACAATAGGTTCCACCAATTCAGCATATACAGAACTAATATCATTATACCTAGTGTTGGAGAGAGTCTCAGTGATATTCAGCATTGTTAATCTCCTTAGTGACTATTCAACCGCTCTATACCGATTCGCTTTGCTTTGCAAGCCTCTTATTCATCATGTTGACATAATTTTGTGCATGGTGCTTATGAGCATAGTGCAAATCCAAAGGAACTCCCTTATAGGTGATTCGATATTTGTCACCAGTCATAATCACATTAAACATAATCGAATTCCTTTGTCAATGATTCATCACCAAACAATTTGAGCCTGTCGAGTCGTGACATTATTGTTATCCACAACCAGAGTCCAGCGATCATCATTTTCTTCACCATAGGCACGAATCTCACCATTTACAACATGGTCAAAGGTAAAATCCTTGAATTGAGAATCACCAGACTTAGATGCAATGGCATTAGGCTTTAGAAAATGGTCAATGATATATTCCATCCATTCATCAGATGAATAAAACTTTTCACCACCATCCCATTCAATTTCAGTGCCAGATTCGTTCACAATCCACTGACACCAGAGACCGGGCTGGCTTTCATCAGGCCGATTATGATCAATAATATCATCATCGCGCTTGCTGAAAAAATCACCACTACCATCAACAAAATATGGCCCCTTGGTGCGCTTCATATGGCGAACATCGGCAAACTTATTCAGATATGCAATCTCAGCAGGATTCAGCGGCGGATTGATCGAGACGCTGCCATCAAATTCGGTTGTATAACCCACAATAATTCTCCTTAGTGTATTAGTGATGATTCGTTTTTAGATCATGATTCGATTCGTGTCAAGCGTTATCCGATTCCCATTCAGCCATATTTTCGCTAATGCAAAATAAATCATCCAATGCATCCGGAATCACTTTGGCGACATCATCTGCATTTTCGGGAATATCATAACAACAATCGCTACCATCCTGCCAGATACCACAGAATCCCATGCCGGGTTCATAGTAATATGCTTCAATCTCAAAGCCAAGTTCCATCAGCTTATCATAAGCACCTATAGGGGGAGACCATGCCGAATCAAAATTTACAAGCAATTCATTCTGGCTATAATCGGCAATACCACCAGCATCACCAATATCCCATTTAGTTCCCCATTCGGCAACACAAAAATCATACCAATCTTTGTAACCATACTTTTCGATATTGGAAGCCTTTTGTGCCTCATGCACTTCGCGCTTATCATCAGCAACGTCACCAGCCACAGTGTCAAGTAATTCTTGAGCAACAGGGATAAAAGTGTTGAGCAATTCTCCCTTACCAAACCCTTCGATGGCCTTGGCAATCATTTCAGGATTCTCGTGGCGAAAGGTCACTACATTGTTGCACCAGTTTGGCATTTCAAATCTCCTATATCGTTTCGATAAATTGCTTTTAGAATGATTCGTTTAGATTGTCAATAATTATTTTTAATTACCATTCCAGCCGATAACCATCCTCAGGCTTATAGGTATATCGCCTCATATCCATAACTGACTCTTGGGTAGCGGTTCCGCTCCAATTCTGGAATCGATGACATTCAACAAAAACATCATCCTTATAGATATTAACATAATAGTCAAGCATCTTTGATTGACCGGGTGTGTTTAGAATCTGAACATCTTTCATAATCAATCTCCTATCAGTTATGATTCGTTTTTAGATCATGATTCGATTCGTGTCAAGACAAAAAAAGAGGAAGCCTTTTTACGGGCTTCCTCAGTTGGGGAGTAAACTAACTTTATCAGGCCATTTCAGCCATTTCCATTGCAGTATTCAATGCCTTGATATTGCGTTCGACGTTTGTGCCAAACCAGACAGAGTTCAGTCGGTTATCATCAGAACGTCCCTGAATATGATTCGTAAAATACGTCAAGGAATTAAAAATCTGCCAAAATGTCCCTTCACCATATTCTGCACCAGCCTGAGTCTCTAGTTGTTCAGCCGCGATTCGGGCAGGACGAGAACCAAAGCCACCTTCATCTGCCTTGGCATTCTTGCAATCAAATACGCGATTGAAATACTCAACAATATCCTCATTCTTATACCGCTTAGAAGCAAGATACTGTCCCATTTCCTTATACTTCATCAGCTTATCCTTGGCAATACCAATAGCCATCTTTGCCTCATCAGGATTAAACTTTTGACGATGATCGACTCGATAATTGTGCTTTGTATTGCCAGCAAGAGCCATAGTCAAGGTATTATTACATACAGTTCTGGTGTTGGTAGATCGAATATCAATCGCCTTTCCATACTTGTGTGGATTAGAAAAGAGCAGATAACCTTCAATCACATCGCCCTTTACCACTTCGATTGATTCGTTAATCTTGGCATTAGCCCAAATAATTTGACCACCATGAAGCGATCCAGCGGTGTCCATTGAACAGTTTCCAGCGGCTACGAAGTCATTAAAGAATTCAAACGCTTCGATATTCTGAGTAGGATTCCAGTTATCACCACCAACAATGTCCAACACCTTTCCATCGCTAGTCCGAGTCAGTGCATAACGATTAGTAATCTTAATATGATCGCCAGCATGACGAGTATAAAGAGGAGTCTTCTTAACTTCCCAGTCGAGTCCTGCTGCTTCCATCATTTGTTGCGGAGTCAGATCAGGTGCAACCTGAGTTCCGAGTCCGTGCCAAATCTTATTACGATCACCAGTGAAGGCCATCTGAACCTGACCATCAAGAATCTCAATCTCGTGCGCCAAAATAAATTCCTTTCAAAGTTTTGTTGTCGATGAATATGTTTTAATATGATTCGCGATTTATGTCAACAAGATTTTTAATAATTTTGTCGAATATACTCCAGATTACTCAGAGCATGATTAACACTATTCCTTACAATATAAAACTCTTCATCACTGGCTTCGCTTGGATGATTATAGTAACAGCCAAGAATGTTATTGGCACAGATACTAATATCACTTGTGCCAATCTCTCCACAATCTTCACCAAACATCCACTTAACTTCGGTGCATACCAGATCATCAAACTTGGCAACATCATCAAGAATTTTAATGTGCATATCAAATCCCTTTGTTTAGTTGATTTAGCTTATATAAACCAAAACTAAAGAAAGTCAAGCCAATTCCAGCCTGAATTAAAAATCGAATTGCTCCAGCTTCATCAGGAACAAACATCAAAAATAAACCAATAATCATCAGAACATAAGGCATTACACAGTATCCTAATTTCCGCATCCGAAAGCCACCCGTTGCCAGAAGCGTTGATGGCCCTCGCCACCTTCTCTACGATGTCATCGGTCATTGGGGTTGTTCCTTTTTCGGATAAAGCCGTCTAAGCGCGCATACTGCATCTACGATGTCGGCTTTGAATGGACTTTCTGGCGTCACCTTGAGCCAGAGCCACCATGCGGCAAGCGATATTTGCCAGCGAAGCCATGTCATCACCCCTCACTCCCCAAAGCCCGGCAGATCGCGGGTGGGGCGGGGCGCTGGTATTCGCGTCCACACTCCTTACAGACCATCCTCCCGCCCATTTGAGCGGCGATCCTAGCCGAAATGGTTTCCACATCGAGTCGCAGTTTTGTGCATGTCTGGCACGGCTTCAACTCACTCTCCATCGGTCAGTCCTTTCCATTCTTCCCAGACCTGTTCGGTCTGCCAGATCAGCCCAGCGTCTTGGCCAAGGTAGCCGCCGTGAACCAAGTATTCGTGGGCTTCTTTGATGATCCCTGCCATCTTCTCAGCAACGGCGTTCTTTGCCTCCGCCTTTTTCATCGCGGCGCGAAGGGTGACGGTCTCTTCAAGCAAAATGCGCTGAGCATCCATCGCAGCCAAGTCCAACACTTTGATGTTGTGGTCGCTCTTTTCCAGCGCGGCGGTGAGGCGAGTGATTTCGGCGGCGGCTTCTTTACAGAGCTTATCAGCATAATCTTCCAGCTTCCGCCCATCTAATTTACAGTCTGCTAATCGCAGCCGCTCCACCAGACTAGTCATGGCCCATCTCCTTCCATTCTCCGCGTTCGATGGCGTCGGCTGCAACCTCCACCCACTCGCTTGCGTAGTTTTCTCTCAAAAACGCCGCCACTTTCTCAATCGTGGCGCGTTCGGCGGCTTCGAGGTGGGAGGCGAAGGCCTCCACAAGGCGGCGAAAATTAACATTGTTCGTTTTCTCCAAACAAGGGTCATACGACCTCGCCGCATTGAACTCATTGGTGGGCTCACCCGCCTGCGTCACTGTCGGTTTAGTCATAATGTATCTCCTTCGATAAACTCACTTACTTTAATGAATGTAACACCAATAATAAGGAATGGCAAGCTCAAAATTCGCCTAATAATATAAATAATGTCTTTCATGTGTGTTCTACAATTTCTATTCCAGCCAATTCAATAGCCTTGCTACAAACTGGACAAGGTTTCGCCGTTCTCAAGAATCTCAATCTCGTGCGCCAAAATAAATTCCTTTCAAAGTTTTGTTGTCGATGAATATGTTTTAATATGATTCGGGATTCGTGTCAACAAGATTTCATCAAACGTTTGAAAAAATCAGTCTGCTGCCCTTTGCCAACCTTGCGGAGAATACTCCCGCTGTCTACGAACTTCATAAATTCCCGGATTAAACTGAATTGTTTCGTGTGTATCGGTTGAACGAAGATGAACAAGATCAACCGGATTATTTTCTACTACCAGAAAAGATCGAAACAAATCCATAGCATCATTATAGAGTCGCACATCAGGATGATCCATAACAACATGGTGGTGCCCTGACTCGCTGTGAGTTACAATATAATTGCCATTTTCTGATTTTGCAAGAGACATTCCATCAGGCAAAGAATCTACCCGAATAAACATTACATCGCCCTGTGCTGCTACATTGTTAAAAGTCTTAGTCATATTAAATCTCCTTAGGTTCTAAGTTCCAACATATCCAAAATTTGAGGTGCAATGCCATAAGTTCCTGCATTTGCCTCTCTTGCTGTATTATACTCCATTCCAACAGGAATTGCAAAGGTTCTTCCTGTTCCACATTCAACCTTTAGAAACCTCTCCAAACCATTATCAGGCAAATCGGCTTCCCAAAGTTCTCCTACCTGTGGATTCTTATGTTTGTCAATGAGAACAGCACCAATATCAGGAAGAATGTTATGCCAACCTCGCATTTCACAAGCAATTCGGCGTTGTTCAATGTTTTCAATTCGCATAATATCTTTTGATTCCGGTGGACCGTCTGCAATCCAATTTTCTGGAATTGCAATACCCCGCCAAGAATATAGTGAATATCCATCTGCATATTCTACTGCGGGTCCAGTTTCATTGTGTAGGCGATTTTCACCATCCCACTTTACCATAGTTGGTTTCTCAGAAACAATTACAATATTTTCAAATGGCCACCACCACTCACATTGAGAAGAAATCCTTTTAATAATATCAAGATTATTGGAAACTTCTTCTGGAACCGTTATACCAATATCAAGGGCAAATCTATAATAAGCAATCCAATAAAGATTATGCGACCCCAATAGATAATTGGAGTTGTAAATTTTCTGCGAATAAAGTTGCGAACTAAGTTGCGAACTAAGTTGCGAATAAAGTTGCGAATAAAGTTGCGAATAAAGTTGCGACTCAAGTTGCGAATCAAGTTGCGAATCAAGTTGCGAATCAAGTTGCGAATCAAGTTGCGAATAAAGTTGCGAACCAAGTTGCGAATCAAGTTGCGAACCAAGTTGCGAATCAAGTTGCGAATCAAGTTGCGAATCAAGTTGCGAATCAAGTTGCGAACCAAGTTGCGAATAAAGTTGCGAATAAAGTTGCGAATAAAGTTGCGAATAAAGTTGCGACTCAAGTTGCGAACCAAGTTGCGAATCAAGTTGCGAACTAAGTTGCGAACTGAGTTGCGACTCAAGTTGCGAACTAAGTTGCGAATAAAGTTGCGACATGGATTCATCACCCATTTGAAAAATCTTTATTGCCAGCATACAAGCAGCAGGACTATCAAAAATAAAAACTTTTGGAGCAGGCTTTCCGATAATGTCATAAGCATCTGCTAGAGCGGACTCTAATTCATTACGATTGATTCTAGAACCATTACAAGCAATGTCAAGATACTTCTGTCGGAACTTTGGCAATTCCGCTTCTTGTTCTGGTGTAAGTTTTTTAATCTTGGTCATCACTATTCTCCTTCATATATGCATAAGCCAAAGACTGAGCCAATAGTTCATCATCCATTCCAATAGCCTTAGCGATTGCTTGACGAATCTGGCTGACATCGGCCCTAGACAGTTTACATCCATTAACATCAAATGGCAACGCATTGCGAATATAATCAGCAGCATATGTGTATGGATATCTAGACATAAATTCTCCTAATCAACTTTGATAACTCGTTTATAGATGATTCGAAAACTAATGTCAAGTGTGTTCCACAATCTCTATTCCAGCCAATTCAATAGCCCTACTACAAACTGGACAAGGTTTGGCCAATCCATATGAACCATCTTGCATGATTCTCGATACGAATATCTTATGTGGTTTATCTGTATATTTCAATCTAAGGATTGCTGCTATTTCGGCATGTAATTGGGTTTTCATTTCAAGGCCAACGCTCTTGGCAATTTTTGCTTGATATGTATGAGATTTTTCATAAGAATTCTTACCAATACTCAATACTCTACCGCGCTTATCATATATGATGGCAGTCATTTTTTGCCGTCTAGCCTTTGCCATAATACTTACTCCATAGAAGTATCAATCTTACTATACAAAAAGATAACAGCTTGTTCATAAAGTTCTTCATCAGGATATCGTTTTACAAATCCATCAGAGGAATACTCGAAACTGCTTAGAATGTCAACTGCTTCTTTTAGAGTCACGGCATATGGTCCTTTATGAGAATGATTCCGATTGGTAAAAAGGGAGAAAGAATAGCTGATAGAAATGCACAAAATGAACGAGTTAGTGCATCCCAGTGACCGGCATTTATATCCCACATACAGAATGCAAAAAGAAGATATACCAGAACAAATGTCATTACAATAGAAATAATATACTTCATAACTAATCCTTCATCAAAAGACCCGCGACTGCAATTATCAGACTAATTACAGCCCACTGCATATTATTTAATACAATAGATGCAGAAGCACAAAACAATTCAAGTGCTACGATTGTATTAAACCAAATGTTCATAATCAAAATTCCTCAATCTTTTCCACAGTTTTAGTGATTTCGCTAATAACGCGAAGTTTGCCATCATATGCATAATTACCAGATAACTGCCAATATGTGCGATCTTTAATCGTTTTGATTAAAGTGTTATAGTCATTCTCATCATACACATATTCTGTGAAAAGATGTGTGGTGTGATTATGTTTGGAAACACCACACGCCTCGATCTTTGCGGTAAAGATACTATCTTCCATAATCAATCTTCTCCACGTTCAATCAATTTACCCAGACCATATACGCCACTCCAAGCATTCTTGCAACCAATAATATCACGAACAAGATTGCAACGAGTCACACCAACCATATCAGAAAATCCTTCATAACATTCTCTGATTGCTTCAAAAAACCCATATCCAAAGATCAGTAGCCATAGAATTGGTAACAGCAACCATTCAAATACGTTTTCAAATCGAAGGGCAATGAATCCAAATACAATCAACACTCTTCGCTTCCATTGCGGATAGTCAAGATTGGCAGTAGAATCCTTATTCATAATTCTATTGTGCATTTGTTTAATGATATATCCTCTTGGAGTCAACATAATTAAAACACCTTAAAAATATGATATTCAAGACCATTCTTAGATAGACTATCTAGATAAGTTAAGTCTTTTTGATCCTGAATAATCTGCATACCAGTTTTATAAATGTCAATACGAATATCACGAACGAATAGTCGATCATCAAGAGTTTTTGGTGCGATCATGATCCATACATACATCTGATTTCCTTGAAAATCAACTTTAAGGATCTTATGATTCGACGGGATATTCTCAATATACTGAGTTTGAACTAGTTCAAGTGGATATGCTTGAATAATATTCATTACAACAGGTTTCCTTGTTTGTCTCTGATGATTCGATTATACACGAATAAAATCTATTGTCAATAAAAAATGTCCTCGATAGAAAATATCGAGGACATTCCATAACAATTAATCTTTTAAGTTAAAAGATTAAAAACGAATACCTACACCAGCGGCAACAGCATTCTTCTTGGTGGTGCCAAGATCAGTGCGATGGTATTCAACTAGAGTATATACAGGACCAACAACATTGATCTGAAGACCACCACCAAACCGAACACCCTCAAGATTGTGTGCAGCAAGATCGCGGAAATTATCATAACCAACATCAGCAAACACCTGAGTATGACCATTTAGTGCCACACCCAGACGGCCACCAACATTCACATCACGACGATCTAGAATATTGTCAAGACCAACTTCAAGACCTGCCGTGACAGGACCAAGAATCTTAACATCATATCCAGCATCGACGCCATAAGCAAAATTACGGTTTGAAGGAACATTGGTTACATCATTATAACCAGCAGCCACTTCAACACGAGTACCAGTAAAGGCGTCCTTAGCCATAGCAGGGGTAGAAAATGCAACCAAAGCGGCAGCAGCAATTACAAACTTATTCATTCAATATTCTCCATTTTGTTGTACAACGTGAGACTCAAAGGCTCCCACGACCTTTTTCTAGGGCTATGACAATGTTTCCCCATAGCACCTTGAACTTTGGATTCTTTGCTCGGATTGCTGCGTCTATGCAGTCAAGAACTCGCTTGTCCGTTTTAGTCATCGCCCGGAACTCTATACCAATCCAGAATAATGTTAAGAGCATCTACATACTTCTGAATCTCCTTCTTATCTTCCTCTGGATCACCCCAGACAAAGACATTAGGAGTATCTGAGCCTAGATCAATGAGAAAACGATCACGAGTTTCCTTTAGAGAATCATAGGCAATCTTATCAGTTTGTTCATAAGTCAGTTTCACAAAAACATCAGTCATTATATATCTCCTCAATTTTCCAATCTCCGTCAACGATTTTCTGTGGAAACAACTTTGGTCCTTTGCTTGTGTTAGGATTTACACCAGCATTGTTCCTTACAGCAGCCGCTTGTTCAATCCTACTGCGAAGTTCACTTGTGCTGTAGTTATGCTTACGATGACAGAAATGAATAGGAATGTCAAGACCCGAACCAGTATAAGCTTTGAGAGCCTTGTAATCATCACCAAGAAAACGAATATCAATCTGAGTATTAGTCAGAATATTCAGCAGGTCTTCCTCTGTATCATAAGGCACAATATCATCAACAACCTGCAATGCTCTTAGTTGTAGATATCGTTCAAATGTTGATTGAATGGGCTTATTCTTTTCTTTACGATCAATAGTAGGATCGGTATGAAGTCCAACTATCAGTCGATCACACTTTGACTTAGCTTCAGCCAGCATCAGAATATGTCCAGCATGAAGCAAATCAAACGATCCGGCAACAAAACCAATCTTCATGGATTCATCCACTTCTCTTTTAGTGCCATAGCATCATGCCAAGCATTATGTTGAACTGCATTTTCCAACTTAGTTGGATATGAATCGATTCTTACCATACGAAAAGTCAGGTTGTCAAGATTAATCATCATTCCGGGTCCAGTAATAATTGCCTGACAAAAATATTTGATGTCATCAGGCCAATCTGTGATAATAACTGGATCAGGGTCATCAGCAAGAAATGCAGCAATTCTACGAGCGCCATCTTCATGACTTTCTATCCTATAAGCCATTCCCGGAAGTGGACTAGGAATTGACCAGATAATTGGAATTACATTCTTCTCCACCCATTCGCCATATTGTTCTTGTTCAGGATATAGAAGATACAAACTTTCATTATCTTGACGAACTAGAGCTAATGAAATCAATTCTCCACCAAATTCATTAAATTCGGTATCCATAAAATATAACATAATTAATCTCTCAATTCAAAAAACCATACTGTATATATTACAGCAATAATTATATCAAACCCACCAGAAAAATACTGGCTTTGCTGAAACTCAGATCCTGCACACAGTCCCATAAATGCTGGAACGCCATATATCAATACACTTAAAATCTTTTTAATATTGTTCATTATAATCTCCGATATCCTAAATTTTTATCCATTCTCGACAAAAAATATTTTGCTCATTCGGTGGCATATCCGAAATCTTCTTATCAAAATCACGAATCAACTGGATAATCATAGCATTTCTTTTTTCGTTTGTCACCACTCTGTTCCATGTGTTTGATCTGTTTTCTGATAGACCTGAAACCAATCAACTCCATACGCAGGACAGATCAGAATGTTCTCTGGCAGACCATTATCATCCTTTTGTCCACCTTCTCCGCAGATGAAATAGATATTACCAAACTTCTCGGAGCATACTGTGTGATTAATCATTGCAAAAACCTTGCGGAGTTTACTCAATTCGCCTTCATATGCTTCAAGTTCTAATCCCATGACATATACTCAAGCATTTCAAGCAATTCAGCTACAGTTAGATTCTCAAACCTATACTTTTGATCTTCTTCATTATGAGTTTCAAAGGCAATCTGAGTTTCGATGAGATTCTTCAGAGCGCGGAACGTCCATGGCGGGGTGTTGGGGTGGCCATTTACATCAATCACCTTTCTCATTGCCTATATTTACCACCATAAACTAAGCGTCAAAAATGTCAAGATGTTTTTTGCTCATGAATCCTGTTGAGCGAACAAAAGATACGCCTCTTGACTTTGGAATACCGAATACGAAACTTCCATCCATATGCGATGAACACATAAGTTGTCAGTAGCATGTTTTTCAGTTTATTCATCATTCAATTTCTGCAATGCATCATAGAACTGCCTACGATTCTCTACACGTTCAACAATACGAGGATCAGGAATAACACTTTCCCTTTTCAGAATAGTCGAGCCATCTTCAACAACATATACATGACCGTTGACATAATCGTCCATAATATGACCTAGATGTTCAAAGTAGTCAAGTCGATAATTATGTGATGGCATCTTTTCGCCATATGAAGATGGATAATATGCTACGATTTCACCAGACCACTCATCCTCACTGTCCTCATTACATTTCTGAACCGCTACACCATACTTGCCGCCACGATCATCACATTCACTTTCGGCTAGGTTCCATGCCTTGTCTTCATCTGGTCCACAATAGACAACATAATGATGATTGTTGAGCCATCCCCAGCGATATGCAGTTACAAGATAAGTCATCATTCAAACTCCAAATAGATCAATATAACGAGTTTTCAGCCAGTCAAAACCAGTAGCAACATATGTTCGCTGGAATGATTCTTTCATTTCTGGAGTAAAAGTCCGAACCCACTCAAGATGTAGTTCTTGTGCTTTACGTTCTGCTAATGCCCATATTTCTTCATTGGTCATCACATAATCCTATTCAACATATTGAAATACTCATTGAAGTTCTGTCCATAGATTTGAACATTCTTTAGATCAACTTGATTTCGGACATTACAAAGCTTGTCTCTAGCATTCTTTGCTTCTTCAAGAGTGCGATAGGCACTATGAATACTATGATAATGCAAAAGATAGAAGTCATATTGAGTCATCACATCACCACATTAGGAAAACATTCAGCAATAGCATCAGCCAGTTTCGTCCATTTGCTTGCGATATAGATTTCCGGATTATATGCACCAGACTTCTTTGCTTCTTGCAAAGCCTGAACACATGCTAGTGCATATAGATCATATGCTTTTTGTTCAGTAGGTGACATCACTGATTCCAAACAAAGTTGCCGGTAGCACCATCATAATGTGCTACATGGTGTTGGATAGCTTCTTTATGCATCAAGTCATCTTCAATGCCCACTCCCATCATAAAGGAAACTAAACACGCGATAAAATAAACAATAGCATCCATCATAACTACTTCTCCTCTTTCTCTGATAGATAGATCATATCAATGTGACATGCAATGGCTTCAGCCGATTGACTAGCATATAATACACCATGTCCATCATAAAGTATATACTCTTTATGACCATCTTCATGTGTGGCTACCGCGCAAGATAGACCACGAACTTTACGGGCAGAATACCGATCTATCGTTTCGCACATTGAAGTCTTTTCGTATTTCATGATGAAAATATTACTCCAATAAAAAGCAAAAACACCACCAAGAAAAACATCATACAACAAACTTCTTGACTACACTATAAAAGTTCTTTGCAAAACACTTATATGCCACCATACGGTTATAATACTTTTTACCTAGGGGCTGCCAAACAAATTTTATCTTAGGTGTTTCTTTGGGATTCTGGTGTGTGATTACTTTATATAAACATAAAGGACCTATGACAAAATACCAGCCTTCACATGAATCAGCGGCAAGAGGACCATATCTCTTGAATTTAGGTAATACCCAAATATAAAGTGGTGGCCGCCAGTTTTTCAAATGAGGATAAATCAGACATTTCATCCCGAGCCTTAACTTTTTAATTCTATTCATCACAAATTCTCCATGAATGCACTAATGAGCGAAAAGGCAAGAATCAATAGCAGAGACTGCCACCAGTTGATCTTACCTGCTCCCAGAGCATATGCAACACCAAAGAACACATAGCCATCAAAGCGATTGTATACTCGATCAAACAGAAAATCACGCATTACTTCTTCTCCTTGAAGATTGGCTTGCGCCAGAATGGTTGTTCAAAAATCCAAATAAAAATCCAAATTACAACAGCAACCAAACCAAACGCAAACAGGGCAACCCAAATCATAGGACCAAATACAGCCATTAGCAAAATCCATGCAATATCAGAATATGTCCAAGGATCATTGTAACGCAGATTTAGACACCAAATAAAACCAAACACGGAAATCAGACCAGATAGACACCAATACACAAATGTCATTATTCTTTATCCTCAATAGGAAGTTCAATCACAGGAACAGCAGACCAACCACGACCCTTGATATAGGTTTGAATCTCATGGCTGACAACATCCTTTCGGACAATCATATGACCATCTTCATGTTGTTCTAGAGTAGTGGTGTAATAGTTTACGACTCGAATATCAGTCATTCTCAGGAACCTCCCAATAAACAATACGAGTTTTCTTGCGAGAATCCCAACGAGGCTCTTCGCCCTCTTTCACAAACTCATATCCAATAGAATATGCTAGAGTTTGTTCTTTATCTTCATAAATGTAGCCAATCTTAGGTTGCATCGCAAATCTCCTTCATCGTGCCACCCTAATAAGTCGGCCAACATCTTTATCCATAAACTTTCCAGAGACATACCATTTACGAACCGCAACACATTCTGTAGAATTATTTGTACATTCCTTATGATTACCACAGCCATCACAAGGAATTTCTCTGGTATTTACTGGTGTATTAATTTCCATAATATTCATCGTTTATGAATCCAAATAAGAACGATACATGAGATAGGTCAGCAATGATGAGAAGATTATCAACCACACTGGAATCATAATATATGAAAAGAAGCAGGTGGCAACCAGAGATCCAGCAAAAGTTAAAACAACCAACCAAGTGATTGCTGTGTATTTGATAGCATCTTTGTTAGTCATAATCCACCACATTCACAAAATTAAACTTCTGTTCGTCGGTCCATCCAGAAAGATAATCATTATCTTCATCAAACTGAAGGAGATATTGAGCATTATCAATCTCTCGCACAGATGAAATAATCTCATTTAGATGCTTCTGAGAAAACTCGTGCAATGATCCACCATTTACAACAACTTCATCCGATGCATGAGTAGGATCATTTGCCTCTACCACATAACGAATACGGAAAATAGATACGGTCTCTACTAGATACTTTGGCATATTACACCACCTTCTTATAACGATTTACAGTTCCATCAGGTTCAACTACCATCAGTTCATCTTTGTAATCGGCCATTACACGATATTCGCCTTCAGCAATCACACGATCATGACGACGAAGTGCGCGCATTACTGCATTAGCAATACCATGAGCATTTCGTCCAGTATCTTCTGCTTGTTTGGCTGCGTCAACGCATTCCCAATAAATTGCGTCATTCAAAGACCAACTAAGATTAGTATATCCTTCATTAATTCCATATCCGACACGCCGAAGATAATCCTGTCCACCATCTACAGCGATGTTGCCACAATTGCATTTTACAAAATCATGGCGATTCATAGAGAAAATAAAGTCATTGCACTTATTACAGATGACGGCATTTTGAACTATCATTAAGCAATACTCCATTCATAATCATCAATAGTCATGACCGATTCCAATCCATCATACTCATCAATTCTATACTTGGTGCCAGCAGGAATATCAACGATGCCTAGGTCGGCACAAACACCATTCGCCCTATCACCAAGTTCCTCAACAACCTGAACCAGCGCAGGATCAGTGCGATCAATATCATATGAACAAAAATAGAGTGCATTACTCTTAGCAAACCTATCTGGACCAATAGGATTTTTCATCTCCTCGCCATGGATCGCATAGTATTCTTCTTTCGGGCACAGATAGCATCCCTCATAAAGAGTAATGCCTTTAATTTCACAATACCGATCAATCGCTGCCTGAGACAGCCCGAATCCACCATAGCAATCATTATACACAATCTTCGTCATAATCAATACTCCATTTGTTGTTAATGGATGGAGTATACGCTGATTAAACCCTGTGTCAAGTATTATTTTTTTCGTCGGGGAGTTTTTCCATTCCAGCCAGCAATCCGTGCCTTACCATCAAGGCCAACCCTATAAGTTCTGCTGCCGCTTTCTTGGTCTCGACTACATATGTGCGAGTGCCCGTTGGTTTCTTTGCCATATCAATTTACCATCAATTCATCAAGTTTAGCAATAAAAGAATCAATCTTCTCTTTTCGATTTGGCCAGAAAATATATTGCTTTTCATCTGCATCTTTCTGAAGATTCTTTAGCAGAGGAATAATCATATCATACATTTTCTGAATCTTATCACTAGATTCTTTCTTAGTCTGAGTTCGAACTTGCTTGGCAACTTCATTTTCACGCTTCTTAAATTCATCTTCAGAGACAGAAGTAAATCCAAAATCAAAATCTTCACCCATAAAACTTACCTACCATTTCGTCCCACAATAGCAGCTTGAGAACGTCCATTGTGATTGCTGCGTTTCTATATGGAATAGCATCGCCTCCTGCATCTAGGAAGTCCTGCACATTGCATTCTTGATCATCAATCAGAATGGTTCCTTCTTTAGCCCAAAGCTTCTTGAGTCCTTTGCGATGAACAACAACAGGTGTCCAGTCCGGAAACTCATTATTCTGAAGCCATTGGATCTTCTGCTCGGTGATCTCAGCCAGATGCTCTGGATCGATGCCTCCAGCAGACGAAAGATAGAACACATCCTCGATGACACCAAGTTCCAGACACATCTCCAGAAACTCTACAAGTTCATATGCACCTTCTTTTACAGGAAGTTTGAGAAATCCACCGTCTTGGACGAAGTGCGGAAACTTCTTTTGCCACTCTTCCTTGGTTTCTGTCTCCATCTTGAAATCAGAAATGACGCCATCGATGTCAAGCGCAATCTTCATAGTTTCTCGCCTCTCTAAAGGACATTTCATCAATAAGTTGAAGTTCTGCTTCGGTTTCGATCCATGCACGAGCGCCACAACTCAACTGTGTTCCATCATACACCAATCGCGATGGTCCTTCAATCATAACTTCACGGGCATAACGAGTTTTACCTGCAACCTTGATAGTATACACAGGACGATTCTTACCATCCTTGGCATTCATTGCAATGTGTTGCCGATTGACATGTATGATTTTCGTCACAGAATAAGATCCTCATCTCTCGCAGAATGTCTAACGCGAATAGTTTGAGCAATGTAATGAATCGTGGCCATACTGCTGTCTTCCACAATTCCGTAGTTATTTGATGGAATGTGGATACACACGTCTGCCAAGTCTTTACATGGACCACCAGTAAATCCTACAATAGCAATAGTCTTCATATTAAGTTTCTTAGCTTCCTTTAGAGCCTTGACAATATTAGGACTCTTGCCACTAGAACTAATCACAACCAGAACTTCACCAGCCAATGCAGACCATTCCAATTGCTTTGCAAATACATCTTCATATCCAATATCATTAGCAATTGCAGTAATCATAGAACTGTTATCTGGTAAAGATACAATTCTTGGATAGAAGTTTGTATCACATGCAACCCCCTTGCAAAGATCCGTACAACTGTGTGACGAGATTGCCGCAGAACCTCCGTTGCCAGCAAAGTAAACGGTGTGCCCATTATTAAAAGCATCAGTCAGAATCTTAATTACTGATTCTACCGCATTAACATTAATACCATTAATGGCATCTTGTAGTTGCCCAGCATATTGACTTAATGATTTAATCTGTTTAGTCATTTCTATAAAAACTCCGTTGTATAAATAAAGTGTCTGTCACGGTAACGCAAATACCCACAGACTCTAACGCTAAACAGGAGCATCAGCATATGGATATTTATAAGATTCTCGCCAGTAAACCACATAATCCTCATTATCTTAATAGATATATAAGATTTATTGAATGGTGTCAACTAGCAAACAAAAATATAACCAGAAAATCAAAAAAGAATCCTGATGGAATATATATATATGGAATCGCATCATATATGTCCTAAGGCAAAAGACTTGTTTCCAGAATATGCATCTTTTAGAAAAAACAAGTGGAATAAAATAGATTTGACTGCTAGACAGCATTTCATCATTCATTGGATCTTATGGAAAACATATAGTGGAAGCCAAACTGATGCTTTTTGGGCTATGCAAAGGTGTTCTGGAAATCAAGAAAGATATTTCAGAGTTTCATCAAAAACCTATGAACAAATTAAACTCGGATTCTCTTCTAGGCATTCAGAAAGAATGAAAGGAGAAAATAATCCTTTTTATAAAAAAACACATACAAAAGAAAATTTAGAGTTCTTTAGGGATTCTCAAAAAGGAATTTCTATAGTAGAAAGAGTTGGGGAAGAAAAAGCAAGAGAAATAGAAGCAAAACAAAAGGCATATTACGATTCAATCAGAAAACCACCAAAACCAAAAAAGAGCAAAGAGCAAAAAAGTCTTGAGCTGTCTATCAGAATGACTGGCAAAAATAAGGGACCAAGCAAAAGACCAGATAATCCAAATAATGTCATATTTGAATTTTTAAATGTTCTAACCAATGAAACATTTATTGGAACTGGATATGATTTGCGTAAAAAATATAATTTATTACAAGCTAGTATGAGCGACTTAGTTAATAGAAAAAGAAATAATCATAAGGGATGGGTTATAGTAGAAAACGGAAAACACAATTATGTGTCTAGATCTGATCAGTCAAGGCAATCGAACAAACGACGGATAGAAGCAGGGACTCACCCATTCCAAAAAAGAGCGGATGGAACATCCATCAGTGGAGATAAAGTAAAGAATGGAACCCATCCACTTTTAGCTAAAAATCGAAAAAATTAATCTGCATAAACTACTCTTGCTCCATCATTAGAAATATTAACATCCAGACACACTCTATCTGAAAACTCATTCTTAATCTTTGATTTATTACCTGTCATGGCTAACATATAGCCACCGCCACCAGATCCAAGAAGTTTAGCGCCTGATGCACCAGCAGAAATGCAACGATCATATAAAAGGTCAATTTCTGGATTACTAATTGAATTTTCTGTCTGCTTCTTTAATTCCCATGCCTTATTGAGCAGAAAGCCATAATTATCAAATGAAGGAAGATATTGAGATTGTTGGTCAGCCATATTAGAAAGTTCTCTAATAATATGCGACTTCTTATCAAAATCAATTTTCTCAAGAATATCAGAAGAATGTCGTTGAATATTCGTTGGAATTAAAACCATGCAAGAATCAATCCCATTTGGATCCATCTTAGAAACAATCACACGATCACTCTGTAGATATTTAATATAGTTCATACCACCAAATGCACTTGCATATGCATCTTGCTTTCCGATTTTGAAACCACAAAGATTGATCTCAGTGTGGCAGGCAGTTTCTGCAAGTTCATATTCATTATAGGGCTTTAATCCTAAATATTGCACCAATGCAGAAATAAGTGCAGAGGTAAATGCTGACGAGCCACCAAGTCCAGTACCAATAGTTGGAATATCTGCAAAGGTTGTAATCTCAATATTAGAAGAAATATTAAAAAACTTTAATGTATTTCTAACAATATCATGCTGAATATCGTCAACATTAGTCACACATTCCTGTTTAGAATAATTAAGTTTAATATGATTCTGTGGAGTCTTACCAACAGCAACATATACGAACTTATCAATAGCTAGAGAAATCGTTGCTCCACCCCACTGAAGATAATGAGCAGGAATGTCGGATGAACCACCAAACGCTGAGATGCGAAGAGGCGCTTTAGCTAGGATCAATTTCTTGTCCATTCATATTCAGAGTTGCCTGTCTTGAAACGGACATAGAGATACTCAGGATTATCTGGATCGGTTCGTTCTTCTAAAATCTCTGTGATAACTGTTGTTTGCCAATAATCTTGAGCAGTAAATGATCTTGCATAATGAGAACCAACTCGCATAACAGCACCAACACGAGGCTCGGCATTCTCAATCTCTTCTACCGAGACAGCCTTACCAGTATCTTGATCAAAGGTTGGAATACAAGCAAGACTCATCAGACCGCTATCTCCAGCACCATCACGAATCCTATACAATGAATATGTCATTATGAAGTCCTATAACTAAACTGTGCAGCAGGAACCTTTAGATCCTTGCCTTCATATTCATATACAAGAGAAGCACACAATGCATTCCATTGATTAGCAATCCTTGACCAAGAATATCTATAATCTGAAAAAGTCTTCTGGAACTGTAGATATGGATACATATCAGTTTCTTTCATGCGGTTAATTGTATCATTTAAAATAGCATAAAACATATTAGCATGAACATTCTGGTCCTGATCCCAATTATACTGCATGGTAATACCACCAGAAGTATCTGTCAATCCTGCATAATTTGGATGGATACAAACACAACCGGCAGACATTGCTTCAATCAATGAACGGCTATTCTGCTCTGGCCAAATTGAGGGATAAGCAAAAATATGAGCCTTTGCCATATGTTCACGAACAACATCATTTGGTTGAAATCCATGATAATTAATCTTAGGATGATTTCGGCACCGATCAAATAATTCTTCAAATTGTTGATCTGCTTCAGCCCAACCATAAATCTTATAGCTAGAAAAGACATCCAGAACCAGATTATCGTGATGCTTGCAGAGTTCTTCAAATACAGGAACTAGAAGTGATAGACCCCTCTGCGGCGTAGATGCATAAATTAGCCGAATCTCTTCCTTGGCATCACCCTTATTAATTGGACCAAGTGGTTCAATAGCAGTGTCAATCACACAAGTCTTTTGATCATGAGGAATACCAAGAAAGTTCTGATATTGATTCATCTGGTAATTTCCGCAGTACACAATTTTGTGGAACTTATTGCGAAAATTTGGATCCTTCAGTTGTTGACTCTCAGGATCTTGGGCTGTGTTATGTAGCCATAGAATTCGAATTCTATCATCATATAGTTCTCTTACCCGAGAAGAGATAATCTGAAACTTATCATGATATTCAGGATTTAGTCGGGCAAGCATACCCTCGACCATCATTTCAGAACCACCGTGACTCTTGGCATTCATCTCATCACGAGAAAAGATTTCACTCATACTTTATTCAATTCCTTCTTTACAAACTCATAATGAGAATCAACAATTTCAGAAATGGTTTTAGTGGGTTCCCACTTTAGTTCCTGCCTGAGTGCAGTATTATCAGAAAACAAATATCCGGGGTCTCCATCTCGTCTTGGCGCAAAATCATAATTCAAACCATATAGATCTTTAACCATATTAGCAAGCTGAATATTAGAATATCCTACTCCAGACCCTACATTATATTGTGTATATGAAGTTGGAGCATCAGTTTGGATTTCCTTTGCGGCTGCAATAAGTGCCTGACATACATCATAGACATGAATGTAATCCCTAACACAACTTTGGTCAAAGGTATTAAAATCATTGCCATTGATGTAGAATGTCTCATTATTTATAGACGCCTGACACATCTTGGTGAGAATGTGTGGTTGATCCAAATCCTGCCCCATACCATCAAACCCACCAGTGACATTGAAGAACCTCATGGAATATGCGCGCATACCATATGCATTACAAGATTCTTCTAGGATTCGTTCACCGAACCATTTACTCCAACCATAAGGGTTGATAGGATAACCAGCATCTTCTTCTTTAAGAGCAATATTCTTATTAGGATCGCCATATGTTGCAGCAGATGATGCAAAGATAATTGGTGTATCTGGCTGTTCGTTTTTGATATTCTTTAGCATATCAATCATGCCAGAAACATTATTATCAAAATAATCCAGAGGATTCTTTACAGAAGGGCCAAGTAGACTATTAGCACCTAGATGGAAAATTACATCATACTTATGCTGAATATATGGTCGAGGATTTCCATAATGACCAACATAGTAATGATGAAAATCTGTCTCATCAAGTTCCCAATGAACTGGTTCTTTCAGATCAAGACCAAAGACCTGCCAGCCTTCATCTTTTAGAATCTTACAGAGAATACGACCGATATAGCCCTCGGCACCGGTTACCAAAGCCTTCACGATACGCGCTCCTCATATACAGTGGTAGGAACATAAGGGAAATCAATGTATACACGACTTTCTTTACAGGTGAAATAAGACTTGCTCTTTTCGCCGTCTTCATTTGTATACCAGTCCCAGAAAACCTTGCCTTCAATATCATATGCTCTACCATCAAAATCTTTGAATACTCGACTGCATCGCTTATTCTGATAATGAGTTTCATCATCATACTCAAGAAGAGTCCATTCTGAATCTTCTCCAGTAAGTGGAGACAGAGGCTCCCAACGAAGCAGTTTCTCCAAACAGTTAGTGACATATGATGCTGAGAACCCAGAATGTCCTTGTTCTGCAAACTTTTCTACCAGTTCAAGAATGGCATTCCGACCCATTGCATTATATTCATCACCATCTTCGGTCATACCAATTCGGTCAAGTTCACTCTTTGCATATTGTAACATATTACTCATTCTTCAATACTTCCTAGTTCTTCTAATTCTCGTTGTTTATACATATCAGCAACTTCTAGAATGAGACTTAACACCGCCAAGGGACTAATCCTTGTGGCGATATTAACCACAATCCACTTGGCAACCACTGCCTTAAAAGTTTCCCAACGAGTTAATGGCTGCTTCATTCTGTAATTTCCTCAATTACTGTATAACCGATTACACTATCAACATCAAAACTGCGCCAAGAATTCTTATCAAGATCAAACACAGGAACAACTCCTTCAGATTTTTTACGAGTGGTTTCCTTAGTCTTTTCTGGTGCGGTATAATACTCAGCAATAATTAATGGATTACGAGTGCAGAGCATAGTTCGCTCGGTGCCATCCTTCTTAGTGAAAGTAACACGAATTGTCGCACCATTATTAAGATCTTGTTCAATCAGAGATTCTGAAAAATACTTTTCAAGATCATCATAGCCACCGATACCGATATGAATTGTAAATTCCTCATCATCTTCAACCCAAATCTGAGGAAAAGTTTTGGCCTCTGGAACTAGTTCTAGAAGTTCTTCACGAGTAAAATCCTTATTTAGTGTAAGGTAACTATACTCTCCGCCCTTTTGCTTAATTAGTGCCTTGGCTCGTTCACAAAAAGGGCAACCGTCCTTGCCATAAATTACAAAATTCATTTTCAATACTCCAAAAATTCATCAAGCACACGCTGAATGTGCTTCTGTTTAGGCTCCCGTTTCTTATCAGGAACTACCTTAGGCTTATTATATTTCCAGATATTACCAGCTACTGGATTACGAGTCTTTGACATAATCACCTCCATGAAATATTATATATCATGATCTCAGAACCGGGATGCTTATTCTGTAGATAAGACTGAACAGCAAAATCTGATTGAGCGCCATTTAGCTGAACGATATTCCCCTGAATGCGAGTTCGACTTAGAGATCCATTCCTACCGTGGGAATAATCTGCAACAAAATTCTTCATAATTATGCTCCATACCTGCAAATATCTTCAAACTCTTCATCGCTCATTGCGAGATAGTCCCACTCGGTGTAGCCCCAGCGGTCAACACCATCACCAATGCCGACATAGTTGCCGTCAGCATCAAACGCGCTGTATCCGTAACTGTCGTAACCGTTTTCATCGTAGTTGTCAAAGTAAAGACGAGTGTCATAGATTTCGCCTCGCTCTTTCATTTCAAGAGTCCATTCGGGAGGGATCTGGCGGTCTGCATTATAGCAGTAATCAGTGTAGGGGCGATCCACATCCTTGCGAGTCAGTACCGGGCTGTATTTACCTTTGCTCATAATAAAATCTCCTTCGTTTCGATATGCCATTTATACCAATGATTCGAAAAGGAGTCAAGTCTATATTATCGTCTACCTACAAAAAGGGTTTTGTTGACAAACTTTGGCTTAGAAAATAGATACCAGCAGCAGTTGTCTTTGCCAGAAGATTTGCTGCCCTCAATCCATTTAACTCTACCAACAGAGATAATGGCTTCACATCTATTCATAAAAGGAATTGATTGTTTGGTATGCATCCAATCTGCGTCAAACAAAAGCCAAGTCGGAAGTTGGTTGCTAAAATGTTCAATCATAGGATGAAGTAAATTACGATCCCATGGAGGATTAGTAATAATATAATCAGCACCCGAGGACAAATCTAATTCAAGGGCATCTGCTTCTTTAATATTATCTGCCTGAGGTTCAATATCCCATGCACCTTTACAAAGAAGTTTATTAGATTCTAGATGATTAATTAATCTACCATCACCAGCACATGGCTCATAAAATGTAGCATTTGGCATAAGATGTGGAAGTAAAGGAATTACTGCTGAAATTGGAGTGGGATAATAGTCTTTAGAAACTCGTTCAAAATCACTTCGTTTACCCATAATAAAATACTTTCATAATTAATATATCCAGATAGAATATGATCGCTTAATACGAGTATACACTATCTGGATATATTGTCAAGACCAATTGATAAATCTATTTACATATTTATAGATCACATGCAATCATAGCTAGAATTACTTCCTTAGCAAATCCAGAACGAACAATATCTTCCACATTAAACCCAACAGATTTCATTGATGGAATATGAGAGCATAGACGCAAAATAGAGTCTGCACCAGATTCTTCGGAAAACCGCTTAGATGTCAAATCATCCTGTTTGCGATCACCACAGAGAATAATCTTAGTGTTTTGTCCAATACGAGTTAATACAGTTACCGCATTTTGAAGATTTGTGTTCTGAAACTCATCAAAAATGACAATAGTATCATCAATTGTCTGGCCACGCAAGAACGAAGTTGACTCAAATTGAATGATACCTTTATTCTTCAATGTTTGATATGCATTTGGATTATCAAATAGTTTAGCACAAATTCCAACATAAGGAGTTTCGAATTCTGCCATTTTTTGTTTAGCAGATCCCGGCAAAAATCCGATATCTTTACCTGATTGAGCACTTCTAATAATGATTACTTTTTTATATTTGGTATTTGGTTTATTCAATACTTCATCTAGAGCCAAATATAAGCTGATGAAACTCTTTCCGGTTCCGGGGCACCCATGGAGTATAAGATTTTTATCTTCTCTATAATACTTAAAAGTTAATTTCTGATTATCCGTCATTGGTTTAATGTTTTGAAGTTCAAGTGGCTTTGGTTGAGACTTATGAAGTTGAATTACATTATTGGAATTTCTTTTTGCTTTCCTAGCAGATTTACGCTGACGGCGTGATGGTTGTTCAGTATATTCTTCTACAGTATCAAAGAAGTTTTGGTGACTCATACAGGAGGTTACCTTTTATTAGAAGGGTTAGAGTAATTCTCACTTGCTCCATAATAACAGCGAACTTATGATGTTTTTGTTGATACTCCATGCTTTTTCTGCTGGCGTCTGACTGCATCACGAGACTTGGATGCTCTGATGCCTTTATCACCGTATCTGTCCGCCAAAGGAGAGGTCGGATTAGAACGGGCGATTCTGCCTAGCATGTCATTGAAACCAGCATCAGTCTTGACGCGATCTCCTGTGCCACCTACAATGTTGATTGAAAATACTTGTTGAAGATGTGGATTCTCCGCAAGAAATTGCTTGTGGGAATCATAGGACCAGAACTCTTCCCATTCTTCCTGTGTCTCTGTGTTTTTATATTGATAGACTGGCATCAATACTCCTCTTCATATATCTATTTATCATTCTTCATATATCTATTTATCATTTTCGCCATCTAAAGCCGAAAACCAATTCCTGCATTTTTCTTTGAAACCAGTTTGGAATATGTCCTTCAATAATTGAAACGGTTATTCCGGGAAACATCTCTACTTTCCAGTCAGAATACTTTGGTTGTAGGATTATCGTCGCATCTGGCCAATCAATGGTCATATTAGGTCCAGAGTCTCCTATAGTAGATCCCGAAAAGTCTTGTTCCGTTGTTGATTCGTTTTTGCCACTCATTGTATCCATCCTTATCAAACCCATTTTTGAAAAACTGTGATTCTACATCATCGTTGTCAATAATCTGGGAAAAACTCCATATCACCTCGTCAAGAACCCATTCCCACCGTTTGTGCCAATGTTCATCAGTATCACCATCAACATTGTGCTGTTCAGAACGAATGTGTTCAGGAACATCCTCGTTTGCCACATCAGGAGAACCACACTTACTCTCCCTCAGTTTCAAAAGCATAGGATGAATGATCAATGCCAATGTATGATCCATACTCCATAAATCATAATTGTCAATCTTGATCTTGATCTTGCGATCACGACTATACCACCAACGATTGATAGGAAGAAAGAAATCACTCAACTTATCAAATAAACCAAACACAATCTTATCGTGCCAAGTATATTCTGACTCATCTAGATAATACTTGTCCAGCCAATGTTCGTATTTTCTTTCTAGTCCTCGGATAGGAATCAAGTCGCTCCTGTATGGTGGAATATGAATTTTCATCCTAGAATCAACCCTGTAGTTTGACGAAGATATTGATCTGCAACAGTCTTATCTGTCTTGAATGATACGATAATTGACGACTTGGGAAATTCTAGAGTAATATCTTCTGGCGCTGAAAATGCATAGGGAACAAGACCCAGACCCTGTTGTCCCATCATAAAAGTTACTGGCTTCTTTAGTGCAGTAGTATCACCAACACTTTCCTGATAACGACCAATAATTTCATCACCAGATACCAGCTTGATAGTAATCACATCATTATATTCCATTATAAATCTCCATTAAATAAAATCTTTAAACGTCAATGCTTGTTCTTGAATTGCATCCATATACTTGCCATCATCTTTGATAGACAATTTTGCAAGATGTTTGACTGTAGGAAATGTTTTTTTGATACATTTATTATCTAAAAGTTCAATATGAATCTTTTCTCTACTAACATCTTGTTTCATTCTACATTGAATTGGCCTAATATATGCTTTATCTTGACTGGGAACTAAGGCCCATTGAAAAATCGTTCTCATTTGTCTAGGCGTATATTCTACTCTAAACAAGTTCATTTGTAAATCATTATCTAACTTCTGTGACATATTATCTAACATTTGTTCTGGAGTTTTAGCATTTCTTACGGCTCGTTCGGCCAATTCTTTACGTCTCTCACTAGATTTACGCCACATATCTTGTTTACCCTCAACCCCATATTGAAATCCAGCCCAAGGAAATTCAACTCCATGATTAGTCCTTACTACTGTTTCTGAAGTGGGAACAATTCTTGATGTTGCTTTATATTCACCTTTACCATCATTAGTTTTAGCCGCTTCAACCAAGATAAATTTACTTCTGTTACATATAAAAAGAAATCCAGTCAACTTTTTTGATATTAGATACTTAGCTGCTTCTTCTGGCGTTTCCATTGCCAAAGCTTTTTGAATCTTACTCCCATCAGAACGATCTGTTTCATCATCAATATTTGGAGTTAGGCTGGCTGTGATGATTGTTAACCCTTTATAATTCATACCTTCATCATATCCAGTATTTTTATCATGCATCAAAAAAACCTCACCAACTTTTGGATGAGTTTCATCTTCAAAACTTATATCAGAAACATAATCTTGGTCTCTATTTTTAGCAATCACCCAACCAAGATTTGGAAGATATTTGGCTACAACTACGCACATGAATAATAACTCCTTTGGAACTATTTATCATTTCCTTACTATATGGTCTGCACAAGTCGATGCTGCCCATGCTCTAGGTTTTAATTCTGCGTCAATCCCCAAAGATCCTCTAACCCATCCGAGTGCTTCACGAACTGCAATATTAGATTTGTATCTTGGGTTCGGATTTAAATCTAAATGGATTGATAAAGATCTATCATCTAAAACCTCTAAAATCTCTGTGGCCGCTTCTACTGCCATCTGAACTTCCATCATAAGTCTCTGTTTTAAATTGCCATAATCTTTCATATCAACAGAGTTATGGAATATTTTACACCCATGTTTGGAATCTATATGGATAATAATAACTGTGGAATATTTGGCATATCTCTCACCATCTTTAGTGAAAATGATCGAGTCGGCCCCCACATAAATGGAACTAGACCGACTCGATTCTTTTATAGCATTCTTTGCATCATCAAACATTAATCACCTATTATTGGCACGGCGGCTAGGATTCGAACCCAGACGAACGGATTTGGAGACCGTCATGCTACCATTAACATCACCTCCGCATTAATTATTTAGTAATAGTCCAGAAATCACAAGCCAACTTTGGATCTATAACATACTTATAGGGCAATGTAAAGTATCCATTATCGCCCCAATCTGGCCCCCAAGAATTTCTTACAATGAATTTTTTTGTGGAATCTTTGAATCCTACAAGCAAAACTGCATGACCCCCGATTGCTTTATCAAAAATTCCCGGCATATCTACTTCGCCACTATCAGCAACGTCTTCAGATTCAAAAGACGGATAAACAGTAAATCCAAATACAATAGGATATCCAGAAGCAAGAACTTTTTTAATACTATCTAAATCCTGATTGACTTTAGCATAACCAGAAATCTTACGAGTTAATCCGTCTTGATATGCTTCAACAGTTGGTTTTATAGTAAACTTTTTCTCATCATATGGCCATACAGTCTCGGAACAGGCTCCTTCTTCTGAAAGAACTTTGATACCATCGCTGATATGGGCACCAGCATCTTGAGAAACAGTTCCTTCAACTTCCCGCTCATTATAGTAAACAAATAGTCTACTAAGATGACAGAATTGTCCATTAGATTCTAGGTCTTTATCTTTATTTTCTAGGTATTCTAAAGCACCAACTAAAGCATTTCCCGTGCAAGATCCAATATTTTTTTGATCAAATACAGGAGAACAATATTGTCTCAAGTCAATTTTATCAGGAATTGGTTCAGCAGTTAATTTAAATGCTGCATGGTTTTCAACATAGACATCATCAGGATTTTCTGGGGATTTAACCCAACCGTATTTATTGGACATAGGAAATTCTCCATTAGGGATCCTATGCATATTTATGAAATGCTGGATGGGGTCAGGAAAAGGCTCAAATTGGCATTAGTGTTATAATGAATCTGCTCAAGAAGTAATTATTGAGATAATCTTTTGGATTTCGCTGATGCAGCCACAATCTTTAAAGTTCCTTTAATGTCAGAACTTTTTCTCACTATTGCAGCATCTTCTACTACATCTGGATTATACATTTTAAAATTATCGCCATGGCCGACTAAAATATGGCAATCTAAATCCATACAAAGTGTGATTAGATTGGTTGGGTCTAATTCAAGTTCTGGATGAAGATGAAATGGTTTTTTATGGTGAATCTGAAGTTTATTTTTAGATCCGCAACAAGCACACTCTGGATTATTTTCTTTATATTTATATTCAACCTCAGGCCATCTAGAGCTTCTTTTACTCTTATTCTTTAATTGATATACATGATGTCTGGCTAGACGAAGTATATGACCGATCATTGCATTTCCCCACAAATAGTTTTTGATTCTATTTATGAAGAAATGGGGTGCCCTATATCCACCGGTATCCAGAAGATATTGTTCTCTTACTCTGCCGACACCCAACAGAGTCGTATCCTATCCATCATTTCATCACATTCCAGATAGGAGTACAATGTGATATACTTCTGTTCAGCCTAAGTCGGATCAAGTCCCCTATTAGTGTGCCTTGATGTTACTTATGCATCAGCAACACCTTCCGAATTCTTACGCTCTCCACTTTCCATTTACAATGAAGACCATCTGCCGCTTGCCATTCTTGTGAATTAAACAATGTGCATGGTGCCATGTTGACAAACCGCTTACATAGGATAAATTAAAGATACTAGAAGTTCCTACTGTATAGTTGCCCTTATCAATTACAGGAGAGTGCGAATGTCCAGTAATAGTCTTCACAGGAATATTAGAAAACTGCTTCGAAGATCCACGAGATCCATTAGTTCCGCGATCACCATGATTAGATATTTCAACATCACAGATCTTAAATGCTTCGTTGCGACTTAGGAACTTTGTGTTTTCGTTCAAATATTCATCAGCAAACAATTCGAATGGTTCTGGACAATGGACATTCCCATCATTCATATTAGTTTGCTTTAGCATTCTATACATCAATTCATGATATAGTAAAGCATTTTCTGGATCATTCTTAGGATCACATTCATTTAACCATCTCATCAAATGCTCATTATGATTTGATGCAATCATAATATTGGTGGCACCTTTTGGTGTAGTGTCTTTAATGAAATTAATTGTCAGCATAAGTTCATTCAAAACAGACCCCATGCCCTTAGAATGATGTTTAGCGAACTTCAGAAACACATTATTCCGACCATGATGACTGGCAGAAAAGAAATCTAGAACATCGTGACGAACAATATACTTTGGTTTAAGAATCTTAGCCAGAGACTTAGGACCATCATATGTTGCCTCCCTTACCTTAGGATCAACAAATAGAGCGTGTTCGTCACCAGTAACTAGACCCTCAATAGTCTGATCGGAATTCCAACCAATGTCAGAATAATATCGATCTAGATCAGAAAATCCTTCTCCATCAAAATTTAGATGACGAATGAAGAAATCCTTATCCTTATCAAATTCCAGAACAACAGCAGACATTGAATGATTAAATGCGGCCTTATATCCAGCCTTAGTTGTACTATATTGCTTTAGTGTAACAGCACCAGTTGTTGTGGCAATGGCAGGATATGGCTGTGCATTTCTAGGCAAAGTCCTCAGAGAAACCTGAGGGTGGCCAATAATGACATTATATCCCTTTGATAAACCATCAATACCTGTCAAAGGATTCTCTGCTGTTGCCTGAATCTTCAATCCACCAAGGATTCGAATATTATGGCTCACATCAAAATTGTTTTCAACTAGATATGGAATAACCCGATGATCATACCAGCATTCATCATCTTCTCCAACGGCAAGCATAGATGGATTCTTATACTTAATAGGAAACACAACTAGCTTGGCCTTATTTGCATTACAATATTGAAGAAGTGAATTAAAAAACACCTCATCAACCGGTGAATTGTTTAATGCTGTAGTGAAGACGAGTTTCTTTGCTGATTTGAGTTCAATAAGATATTCTTCATCACGGAAATAATGAATATCATCATTGAGTGATTCAGACGAATCTTCAGAGGAATTGTCTTCTTTAGAAACTACAAAAGTCTCTCCGCATTCATTACAAGTATAGCCAAGACATTTATCCTTACCCATAAAACGCATTCCGAGCTTCTTAAGATTTTCAGAATCACAATTAATACATTGCATAAAATTTCCAATAAATTAGTTGAAAAGGTGAGCCGGTTAGAGGAATTGAACCCCTGACATCCAACTTACAAGGTTGGCGCTCTACCATCTGAGCTAAACCGGCATTAATGTCTGGAGCGGAATGAGATAATCGAAATCTCCTAAACGGAATGGAAATCCGTTGCATTGCCACTATGCTAATCCCGCACTATCTGTATTTATGGATGCCCCACTAGGCCACGATCCTAAACTCTTCTGACTCAAAATCAGATGTGTTGCCAATTACACCATGGGGCATTAATTTATATAATTCTGGTGGGGACACCGGGACTCGAACCCGGATGAGATAAACTCGTCGCGTTTTAAGCACGATGTGGCTACCATTACACCATATCCCCGAATATCAAAACTGTTTAGAAGAACACAGTAGCAAGGTTACTATACCTTTAATTATGTGGCCACATCTACTGCATTCACCTAAAGAGTTTTGGTGGACCCTGCTGGTTTCGAACCAGCGACCTAGAGATTAAAAAGCTCTTGCTCTACCTACTGAGCTAAGGGTCCAATAAATATTAGCAAATCCTAAAAAAGAAACCTCCCAACATTTGCATTGACTAGTTACAAATGTTGCCGTCTGTGATCAGATCGGATCTTGTCATATTTCAGACAGGGAACGGAGGCAATATAAAAATCAAAGATATATAAATAAAGTGTGACTCGCGATACTCCAATATCCAGTCACTCTAATTCTGTCAAGGAGAATCAGCATGAATATTTATTCAGATTTTGTATTCTATGATAAATTAATATCGCCAGTCAATGGTTATGAGTGTAGAATAATTAATATAAAAAATATTAAATTCTTTGGTTATGATACTATAGAATTTCTACATGATCAATATCCAAATTTTCCTACACAATGTGAAGAATACAAAGACAAATTGCGCGCAGCAAACAAAAGAAATTCTCACATATATAAAACAGAAGAGTATAGAGCAAAACAATCAAAAAACGTTAGCGCATATTTCTCTAAACAAGAAAATAGAGATGCACATTCTAAAAAGATGAAAATGGCAGTAATAAATAATCCAGATTCATATTCAAAAAACAATGTTTCCGGTAGAGCAAAATTATACGAATATAATGGAATGACATTTAAGGGAACTTGGGAATTAATCTTTGCAAAATGGCTAGATGAAAATTGTATAAATTTTATACAACCAGAGCCAGTATCATATTTAGATGGCACAGGTAGAGAAAGATTATATTTTCCTGATTTCTATCTAACAGATTATGAATTATATAATGAAGTTAAAGGATATGAAAGAGAATTAGATAGAATTAAATGGAACTCTCTTGATAAAATTAGAGTTATAAGAAGTAAAGATATTTCTATGATCAAAAAGGGAACCTTTACTATATCAGATCTTATATCATATTAATTATAGACTGGTGCGCCGGGAGGGACTTGAACCCCCAACCGTTCGGTAATCTGCCGATCATGAGGTATAAGCTCACCGCTCTACCATTGAGCTACCGGCGCACTAATTGTTTATATCTTCACTTTAAAGCTTCCGGAGTAAACTAAAATATCACATACTCAGTGGGAATGTAGTCACAATCACATGGGGTTCAATATACTGTGGCGTCACCTTATCCTTACCGGGAACCTTACAGAGTACCCATGTGCCATCAGCACTAGCAGGACTATAAAGACCATTTGGATCGGCTTGGGGCAATGTCACATTGCCATGATCAGGAGTCTCGTCCATTCGTGCAACTCGCTGAGGATTGGTATACTGAGTAGCATATGGCAGACCATATCCAATGCTATCACAGACCTTATGAGTATGACCATTGAGATCAACAATGTAAGTATATGTTACTAGATCTGGACGGTCACGAAGTTCGAGAATGTCCTTCATAAACCGCTTCTCTTGGAAGTTTGTAATTGCAGGAACACCAATCATTTCAACTCCCTGCTTGGTAAGTTCCTCCTGCTTTTGGTTCTGGATCTGGTCACCAGTTTGTGCAGTCCCATCACACCCAGCAAGAGCCAGAGTAGCGACAGTGAGTAGCATAATATTCTTAATCATAATATAGTTTCCTTTCACTTAATTGATTCATAGAAAGTACGAAGATCGGCAGGCATCTTATTCTCTGGGTAAACTTCAAACCTCTGTCGGATAATTGGGCGAAGTGCTTCCTTACCCGCTTCATCAGAAGTCACATACTGTCGCTGGAGTTCCGACAAGTCTCGTACCATACCTTGGTTGTACTGCTCAGACTGCTCAAAAACTTTCTCATCAACTGCCCGATACTTTGGCGCAAAGAATTCATAAGACTTATAACCACCGTATGATAGACCAAATACCAGTGCTAAAGCCAGAACAATTCCGCCTACTGTAACAAAAACTTCCTTCATAGTAATCCTTTCAAAGTTCTAGATGTTCCCAATCAATATCATCAAGTCCCTTAGAGACACGATACAAATTGTATGCCAAGAGTGCAGCAGTTCCGGTAATACCAAATACTGCAAAAATTGCTGCGCGTTTACCCCACTTAATGCTCTCTTGTTTCAGAGTTTCTTTATTCATATTAAACTCCACGAAATGGTGGACCCGGCAGAATTCGAATCTGCAACCCCAAAATTAGAAGTTTTGTGCTCTATCCAGTTGAGCTACGGGTCCTTAAACCTATTAAATTCGATTATTCAGACGATGCAAAAGATTCACAGTTTGCTTCTCATCCAATTCTGTAACATCTCCACTATGACCAATATAGAACATAAGAGCCTTCTTAATCAACGCAATATCATTAGGAGCAAAGATACCACCTTTAACCATCCTAGGTGTAGAACTCTTTCCGGCATCAGTCATACCTTCTTCAATATCAAACGTACTCATCATTTACTCTCCATAGTAGCTAAAAAACTATTTGCCGAATCAAACCAATCTAAAACTTCTGGTTCCAGTATAACACCTTCTCGATAATCATGCAATAGTGAACAATATTGACGTTCAATAATAGTTCGATTTTCATTCTTTAAATCTGGAAACTTGAAGACTAGAACTTCAGTCATGTCGTATCTCCTAAAAATCATTTCCTATCAAAATGATGAAACCCATCATGTTCTCCAGAATAATTCCAACCAGAATCATTCATCGACTTATGAAAATGTTTGTTATTAACCATTGTTTTATATAGACTTCCTAGTTTATCACCAGCACTTCTAAATTTAATGTTTTTGATATTCTTTTCTTTTGCTATGTGATCAATAACATGCATTGATTTTCCAAAGGCCCCAATCGGATTTGATCTGGTATATCTTTGTTGATCATTGTAATCAAAAATATTATTAGATGGCTTATCGTGAGTTCCTAGAATTGCTTCTCCTGATTGTAACACACTAACAGCATGATGTCCAGTAGTATTATTAGATACATGATGAAAAAATGCATGATGTGTCGGACCCTGATCTGTCATTCTAGTTGATATCTTATTATCATCTGCTTCAATATTAGAACCAAATTTAGTGGGAGTATTCGTTATGGCTTCTGATAGACAAAAATCATGAAACGATATGAGTTCACCATTAAAAACTTCAAAACAACTCATATCATTTCTCCATTAAAATATGGCCAGCAGTTTATAGACGTACTAAGGACTTAAGGCTCTCCATCCTCGTACCGCCCGAGGCAAATAGCGGTGTAACAGACCGCCGCGTTCGCTTGCTCGCCCATGGAGAATAACTCTTTATGTGCATAGTATATCACAATACAAACTAAAGTCAACCATAAAATTCAAGATATATAAATAAAGCGTGACTCGCGAGGAACCAACTCCAGTCACTCTAACGCTAAAAAGGAGCATCAGCAATGACTATTTATATCTGCAAGTATTGCAAAAAAGTTTGCAAAAATCCAAACTCATTAAGAAATCACGAAAGATTATGTAAACTGAATCCTAATAGACAGTTTACCCCCTTCAGCGACCCAGAATTTCAAAAACTCATACCCAGAGGCCAAAATCAATACACCAAAGCCAAAGAACTTGGTATAGAATACGAAATTAAACAATCCACGAGAGATAAACTTTCTCTATCTATAAAAAATCGTACGGATGAGTTTAACAAAGCGGTTGGTCGAAAAATATCAAAGGCCATCAATACAAAGGTAAAAGAAGGCACTTGGCACACTTCATTAGCTAAAAATATGCATATAGATTATAATGGTGTGGATTTACATGGTTCTTGGGAATTGGCATATGCAAAACATCTAGATACAAATAATATAGATTGGAAAAGGAACACTGAACATTTTCCGTACTTTTTTGAAGGAAAGTGGAGAAGTTATACGCCAGACTTTTATTTGATAGAAACTTTCGAATACATCGAAATAAAAGGATATAAAACACAGAAAGACGTAGCAAAGTGGACTCAATTTCCAAAAGATAAAAAATTAATAACTATTATGAAAGACGACATGAAAAAGATGTCTTTAATATAAATGTCAACTACTATAATCACCTTTTATATATTTATTTGCTCTATCAATCACCCACTGATCAAATGGCAAATGCATACCAGTTGAACCGGACCAATCTCGAAAAGCATCATCATAGAAACCAATATCAGATTTTCGTTTCTGAAGTTCTACTAATTCATCTGCCCATTGTTGCCATTTATCATCACTGATTATAGTATCATCTATAACATAATATAGATATGAATGCAACAACATTTGTATTCTTCGTTGACGAATTTTTTCAGACACTGTCTGAACAGAATTTACCTTTGGGTCATCGTCATCATCGAAGAATGCATCAAGCATTAATTTCGCCGATCTGTATTTTTAAACTCATTCCAATCTTTTTCTGCTCGATCCCGACACATCTCATAAATTTCATCTTCTTCATCTTGAGTAAGTTCAAAATCAGCATCATCACAATATACACCGATCAATTCAACTTCACCGCCTTCAGCAGGCTGATAATATGTCTCTGGAACAATTGCATTACAAGCATATTCAACTTCAACCAGAAACACTTCTTCATCTCGAATGATTTCTGTATCAAATGTAAACGTTGCCATAAAATCTCCTATTGGTTTCGATGGAGACAATATAAGATGATTCGCAGATGATGTCAATATATATTTTTGAGTGCCTCGCGTAAATCTAATGCTTCATCTGGCTTGCACCAATTTGTATAAATTTTTGATCTAATATTTCCATTAATCCATTGATCTGGATTTTCTAAAGCACCAACCAAATATAACGCCAATTCTTCCGTATACACCAAAGATCCTTTAGAAGTCACAAAGGTTAAAATTTCTCTGGCGAAATCATCAGTTCCATGTTCTTTAACAAATTCAATAATAACCGGAGAAGATGAATAATAAGTCATCCAATCAGAAGATACCATTGTTTTCTTCTTTTTTTTATTCACGGTTGTATATTTTGGCTTCTGCAAAAGTTTACGCCCGATATATTTTTTTCCTGTAGATTTTTGAACAAGAAGATATATGAAACCTATATACTTTTTGTCCTTAGGCAAATCGTCTTCAGAGTTTATCGGTTCACCCCTGTAATACCAAGTCACTCTTCTTCGTCCAAATCCTCATCAAAAAGATCCAGAGGAGAAGAACAAAATGGACAATATTCTGGTCCATTATGATTTGATGATAGAACGCTAAACTCTTCTTCGCAATCTTGACATGTTATCCAGTCTGATCTTGTTGGCATATTTTTACTCCACATTTTTCTAGAAAGTCAATACCACTGGTATCGCGATATTTATCTTTGTAGAAAACAGTAGAGATTCCTGCTTGATGTATAGCCTTGGCACAATCAATACAAGGAGAAAGTGTGATGAACATCGTGGCGTCAGATGAGGATTCGGTAGATTGACACAACTTCATCAAAGCATTCATCTCAGAGTGCAATACTTCTGGTTTGGTCAGACCATGTTCATCTTCACAACAGTTATCAAATCCCTTTGGAGTTCCGTTGTATCCAAAAGATAGAATGCGACCATCTTTGACGATCACACAACCAACTTGTTTCCTTTTGGCATAGGAAAGAGTGGCTGTTTCTTCAGCCACTCTCATGAAATAATCGATGAACTTTTTTTTCAAGGACGACCTTGCCCCCGATAAGGTTTGAAGCTCCTCTTTTTGCTCTTATTCATAGATGCCATCTTCGGATTACGAATGCTCTGTGAAGTCTTCTTAGTAGTAGTAATTGCATTCTTTAGTGCCATAATAAAATCTCCTTAAAGTTTAAATCCAGTAAAAGTGTTTTCAGTGACATCTTGATTTACACCGCCAATAACATAGGAAACTAGCTCCGATTCTTGTGGTGCGATTTGGACTTCAGATCCGGCAATCCATTTAGTAGTCCATGGCAATGGATTTGGACCCGGCTTACCATTTAATCCAATAGTTCCCATACGCTTTGCTGCAATATGATCAATATATTCGCAGAGTAGTTGCTCATTTAGACCGATCATCGATCCATCCTTGAAAAGGTAATGTGCCCACGCCTTTTCTTGTTCGACCACCTCATAAAACATCTTGATGCATTCATCCCTTGTCTCTTCCTGTATCTTAGCAAAGTCTGCATCTTCTTTTGGAAGAATCTTCAGGAGGTTTTGAGTCGCGGCAAGATGCAAATTTTCGTCCGTTTTGTTCTAGAAAATTCGTTATTCTTTCTACTGTTATTAACAGCTTTATGTTTCCATAAAGACCAGACTATATCATATCCCATAATTCATATCCTTAGACTTAGAAGTATGGAACCCCTACGTTTCGTTCATACTTATGAACTACTCTACTAAGTTCTATATTAAAAGTTTCCCAATAATATATCCGTTCGATAGTCGTTAGCGTCGTGTGTCGTATATTTTCCAAGCAATTTTCCAAGATTTTCTTAAATTAATCTGCACTATTGTATTTGATTTCATTGCATATTCGGTAGCGATGTCTTTTAGTAGTTTGTTTCCTCTATTGACAATCGCATCTATTATTTCGAGTTGAGATTCTAGATTAATTTTTCCGCACATGCCGTTCGATTTGAAAGCGGGAATTTTAGAGATTGGGTGTTTTTCAAACAGATGCTTCCATCTTTTATTATATCTTATAGCAGATACTTGTCTATTATCAATTCCAGTAATTCTCTCTATTTCAGTATTACCACAACCTTCAACAATCAAATCCATAACACGTATAATTTCATCTTCGGAATATATATTAGCCGAATTCAATGTTCCTTGATTTATTTTAGATAACTTTTCTAAAGTATGATTTGATGTATGAGTTGCCCCTCGTCCCCAACCTATTTTTAAATTGGTAAGAGTTCCGCCATCCTCTACTCTTTTATACTTCATAATAAGTTCATATTCAATATCAAAAGCATCAGATTCCGTCAAACAATCTTTTACTATATTAATTGTTGCTTTGTGACCATCGCGTTCTATAGATTTACATTTTCTAGTAAAAAATTCATTTCTATGTTTTTCGTAAGTATTATAGACTCGCTTACCTTTACCTTTGCCAACATAAAACACTTCATCATTTCTTGGATCAACATATTCATATACGTAATATACACTTTTCATAGTTCGCTCCTATTTCGCACACTATTTATAAAATGTATATTCTCTACACGGCGTCGGGATTGTCTTCTTCAAGATGTCCCCCGATTTATAGGGTTTTCAACATCATATTACTATGATGTGCCGCCAAATTAACGGGCAATTAGTTTGATAATCTTTGCGTTGCCTTCCATTTTTTTGAGTTCGGCAAAGTTCCATGAACACGCAAAACTACAGTAAAAGCGAATCCCTTCCAATGCATTAACTGCATTCAGAGTTAGCCACAATCTCTTTTTGTGCTCATATTTTGATAATTTTGTTTTCATCATTACTCCTTTTCTTCTTGGTTAATCTCAATTTCTGCATCATAACCATGTGCATTCACTAAATTTGTATATTCGATCAAATCATCATAATACTTGCTGATGCTACCAGCACAATCTACGATTTCTGGGATGTCAAGCATCTCATCAAAGATCTTGGAAGGGTCAGGATAAACGTTGCGAATGATATGAGTGTAAGAACGGGAATGAATCGTCTCGAAAAATGCCCAAGTCTGGATGAAGGTTTCCAATTCAGGAAGCGAACAAATTGGGAGAAAAGCCAAAGATGGAGCGCGACCCTGTACCGAATCCAATAGAATCTGGCGCTTGAGATTACTGGTGAAAATGTGCTTTTCATGATCTGTTAGCCCTTTAAAATCTTTACTATCACGAGACAAGTCAATTTCTTCCGGACGCCAGTAGAAACCAAGATGTTGATCAATTAGCTTCTCAAAAATTGGATATCGTTGCTTTTCGTATCGTGCAATATTAACTGGCTCTCCAAAAAAACAAGTTTCCTTTGTAGCATCAATTTTATTAATATCAAAAACGCTCATTCTTTATTAATCCATTCAATTTGATTTAGTGGAACTGTTCTATTTTCAATTATACCAAAAGAATCTTTAAGTGTCAAGTCAATTGCTGTGCTATTTTCTCTAGTCTTATATTCAACAACAAACCAGAGTTTTCCAGCATCATCCCAATTATCACAATTAATTCTTATATAACTCTCCATAATTATTTCCTAAAAATATAAAGGATATGTCCACAATCCCATGTCCTAACATAACCAGAATCGATCATATTTTCATATTCCGTCTTGTTTGCATCAAAATTATGAATGATGTTTTTCAACCTATGCTTCATTGTCTGATATCTAGATAGAGTTCGATTGCCCCTATGATAACAATAAGACTGTGGGGTAATACTCAATTCATCAAATCCACATAAAGTATATATGTTCTTTTTACGAGAAGTATATCGCCTATCAGCAAATGAATAAATGTTTTGGCATGACATTTTAGATATACATTTCTGTAGCGCACCAACAAGTTTAACATTTGTGCAATATCGGATCAATTCCAATCCATCTCTAAATTTTCCAAACGTTGCAACTCCAACCAAAACTCCATTATTATAAAAACCATATCGAATAGATCCAATTCGTTTTGAATCTTGGATATGATTATTATTAAGAAATTGTCTGGCAACACTATTAGAAATTTGATGTAATTCTAAATATTTAGCATAAATTACATCATTTTCCTTGCACAACATCGAACGAATTTTATTTAGAACTTTATCTTTATTTTCTAAATATACGTTTTCTTGTATAGTGACAAGATGTATACCCAAATTCTCGCATTTATTAAGTTTGTCTATTACATGTTCTTTTGGCCGCAAACTATCACAATGCCAATATGTTCCATTATATTCTATAGCAAGATTCATAGATGGAATATAAATATCCAATTCTCCATCTATAACGTTTCTGGTATTATTTTCAAAATCAAACCCCAATGATTTCACAAAATCCCCAATCTCAATTTCTCCCTTAGAACGAAAGGTTGGTTTCCATCTTTTGTTTTGCGGAAGATTTGGGTCTAATTCTAAATTATGTAAAATTTTATTAAAATGAGATTGACTATACCCAATCTCATCACACAGTTTATACGATGGCATACCAGAAGAATAATTATCTACAATATATTCTGCTTGCTCTCTCCAACCTTTATAGTTTGCGTTTATATTATTTTTCTTGAAAGATTCTGATTGAGTAAAATGTTCTACTCCATATCTTTCTAAACAGGTTGCCTTAGTTTTGTCATTATACTCTTCAGTTTTATTATAATGATCAACTCCATATCTTTCTAAACAAGTATATTTGGCTCTATCTCTTATAATTGGCGATTTAAATGCATTATCCACTCCATATATTTCTAGACAAGTGGATTTAACCTCATCTTTAAATTGTTCACTACTAAAGTTTTTCACATATCCATATCGTTCAACCATAGTAGTTTCTCTTTTACGATTTAATTCATCCTTTTTGTCTATCCACATACATCCAGAACAGGTTTCTGGATAACGTCTTTTTGATATAGAATATGATAAGGGTTTTTCACAATATTTACAGTTTGGGTGCTCTGTCGCTCCAATTTCAAATAAATGTAATCGTTCATTCAGTGAATAATCTCCAAAATTGATCTTGGAATGAATATAATCGAATAGCCAATTATATTCATTCCATTGTGTTATATCATTAGCAGACTTTCTAATTCTACCCTTTTCATTACTAATGATTGACCGCAGAATTTTAACCATCATTACAGTATCAAAATCAACAATATTGGTTTCATTTAGAGGATATAAAGGAGAAAAATCAAATCTCATATTTTACACGAATCGCAATCATTTTCGTCAATTCCATCAGAACTTAATTGTACATCAAGATTGATTTCTCCAGCACCATCATTGGTATTGAGATAATATCCGCATTTTCCACCAAAACGATAATGCATTAACATATCACCCAATAGAACCGACATGGGAATCTTATTATCTGGATAGTGGGCTGGATTATAAGAGAAATTAACCGAAATTGCCTGATCAATAAACTTCTGAAGCACAGCACAAATCTTTAGATAACCCTCTGGTGACTTTTGATCCCATAGAAGTTCATACTTGTTCTTATACTTAGCAATACCGGGAACGACCTGCTTCAGAGTTCCGTCCTTTGATTGTTTTACTGACACCAATGCTCTTGGTGGTTCAATGCCATTCGTCGAGTTGGAAATCTGAGCGGACGTTTCAGCAGGCATTAGAGCCATCAGAGTTGAATTGCGAATACCATAAAGAAAAGCATCCCCACGAAGAGTATCCCAATCCATTTTATAATCTGGATTTGGTATAAGTTCGTCAACTTCTCTCTTATATGTATCAATAGGCATTACGCCCTCGCCATATCTAGTTTCGGTATGTTTAGGACAAGGACCGACACCAGATTCCTTTGCTAAATCTACAGAAGCCTTGATAAGGTAATAAGACCATGCCTCAGCATATTCGTGAACCAATTCAAGATTCGGATCGGAATAGTTACTGCCATTGCGAGAAAGCCAATAAGCCAAGTTGATAATACCGACACCCAGAGGGCGACGATTAAGAGTAGACATACGAGCGGCGTTGACAGGGTAAGACTGATAATCAAGAAGCGCATCCAAAGCTCTGACTGCAAGTGTGCAGGGTTTCTCGAAGTCGCTTGGCTTCTTGATCTTGCCCCAGTTGATGGCCGACAAAGTACACAACGACACCTCTGATTTACTATCAGATTCAAAAACTTCTGTAACATAGACATGATCCTTATCCGATACATCAATTTCATCTACTATTTCATATTTAAAGTTCATTTTGTTTCCTTAAATGCTTTGCAAGATTACCCAAATCCCATTCGCGCCGACAACATAAACAACAAGCCTTTTTGCCAGAATTAAGATATGAAAATCCATGAGGTTTCTTTTTAAAATTATATTTACCTCTCTTAACTCCTCGTCTAGTTTCAGCAGATTTTTTACCTACTTCTTTACTTTTTTCCGTGCTACCTAATTTTAATCCTTTATTCCAGGCTTTTTGACCCATATGACCTAAAGAATTGTTGATTCTGTGTTCCGTCGATTGCGGACCTATCTTTCTACCTTTAGTTTTTATACTCATGGCGACATAATCTCTAAAAGCAGACGTATCTCCACCACTTCCATTTTCTTCAATAAAATTGGCCCAGTTAGGAGAATTAACCACATCCCATAATTTGGAATAGTATAACCCTTGTTCTTTTATTTGTAATATATCATCAGATTGAAATAGAATCTCTGTTTGAATATCTTTACCATATTTGTTCAGTTCTCTTTTCCATCTCTTTCCTGAACCCAAGTATTTGAATGGATCTTGCTCTGTCTTACCAAGATATTTTAGCCCTGTAACTTTATGCGTTTTAACATATAGTGTAATCATAGTAGTGTTCTCCTCACTACTATTTATACTTTATCTGCTTTTAATTGGGGTATTTAGATTATTTTTCTTCCATTCAAGATATTTTTGATACTCTTCTTTAGTCATTTTCATTGTTTTGACTACTGGGCCACCATCATGAATATCCTTCAGTGGTGTGGTGGGCAAACATATTTCCTGGCACAAATTTGACATACGAATAGGAGCCAAATCCTTGATAAAGGAACCATGATCGTTTGCATGATCAACATTCATAAAATAAATACGACCAGTATCCTTTCGTTCTTGCATGAATGCAGAAAACAATTCAATCGCAGGAACAACCTTCTTGCGAATCTTCTTGTCCTTTTCATACTTCTCATAGAGAGTTCTGAACTTATCTACGTCAACGAAAAACGAATCATAAAGATCAGGCACATCACTTGGAGAAAACAAAGTAATATTTCCACCAGAGAGCAACCGTTCATACATTACCTTATTGAACTGAACAGAATAATCTAGATGACGAATACGATTATCTTCAGTTCCCTTGTTGTTCTTAAGGACAAGAAGATCCTCCACTTCGTAATGCCAAAGGGGGTAATGGAGCGTCGCTGCCCCGGACCTTGTGCCGCCTTGCGAGCACGACTTAACCGCACTCTGAAAATACTTGTAAAAGGGTATGACGCCAGTATGAGAAGTGTCACCATTACGGACGGGAGAACCAATAGCCCTAATCCTACCAGCACCAATGCCGATTCCAGCCTTTTGTGAAACATATTTTACAATGGCCGATGATGTAGCATTGATTGAGTCCAATGAATCATCGGTTTCGATAAGTACGCAAGAACTAAATTGGCGCTGAGGCGACCTGACTCCTGCCATGATTGGAGTAGGAAGACTGATATCAAAAGTGCTGATTGCATCGTATAGTTCCTTTACCCACTTGAGTCGATCTTTGGTGTAGTTCTGAAAGAGAGTCATGGCAATCAACATGAAAGCCATCTGAGGAGTTTCATAGAACTGACCGGTTACGCGATTCTTGATTAGATACTTGCCTCGGAATTGTTCCATCGCAGCATATGTGAGAAGATTGTCTCGGTCATGATCAATATACTGACCGAGTTCTAACCATTCTTCTGCTGAGTAAGCATGTTTAATCTCCGAGTCATAATAACCCCGGTTCATTACTACTTGGTAATGATAGTTCAGAGGTTCTGGGTTATATTTACCATAGACTTCCTTACGAAGATGATAGTTAATCAATCGGCCAGCAACATATTGATAATTAGGAGATTCTTCTGAGATTAGATCTGCAGCAGCCTTGATCAGAGTTTCCTGAATGGCAGAAGTAGTAATTCCTGTATAAAACTGCAAATGGCTATTATGCTCAAGATCAGAGATTGATACTCCACTTAGTCCCTCACATGCCCATCCCACAACCTTATGAATCTTCTCAATATTCAAAGATTCCTTAGTGCCGTCTCTTTTAGTAACCTGAACCATTCATATTCCTCATTATTGAAAGCATATTCTATATATATTAATTTATTATTGCCAGTGCCTAATTACACCACAGATAATGACAAGATTCGTAATGATGGACTGAACAATCAGAATAGTGCGAACAATTCCAACTTGATCCGATTCACGATCACAGTCGCTGGCTTTCTCGCCAAGTGCTTTAAACCAGATTCTCTTAAATCTATTCATCTTTAGACTCTACTTCAATCGCATCAAAATTATATTTATGGGTTACATCTACAAACTCAGATAATACCACAGAACCATCATCATGAAGTTGCCATTCTAGTAAAGTTTCTTCATCCCAACCCATCTGATTCAGAAGTTCTGGTGGAAACTCTAGATAGCATTCTCCATTTATATCTTCTTTTACAATCGAAGTAAAGACTTTTTTGTCAGTCATCTTTGTTTTCCTTACAATTAGGTACACCAAAAAGCAACAGCAGCAGAAACCACCAAGCATTATCTGTGTGCCAGAATAGAGCAGTAGAAGCAGTAAGCAATGCAATATTCTGAATAACAGCCATGGTCCAAATGATAGACTTCTCAGACATTTTTCATCCTATCTTCTTTTATCAATCTGCCAATTTCTTTTTGCAGCAGAGTGTATATGCCATTCTTCCCGGTAAGTGCATCTTGAATCCGATCTAGTTCAGCAACAGTTTCTGCTTCTACCATAAGACGATCAGCAACTTCTTTTAGAACGCCAAGAAACGTCTGTAAAAGTTCAACTGCTTCTTTGTCAGTCATATCAAATCCGATCTTAGATATACAAGTTCTCTTTCCAAACTAGAAATATCATCATGCAACTGTATAACTTCCGCCTGCAACTCTTTGATTAGTTTCAACAGATAGGGGGCGCAAGTGTGGGAATGAACAGAACCATCAGGAATCTCTTCATGGCAGACGCTGCATGTTACTTTGACTGTTGATGCTATTGTTGCTTGATAAACTACTTCTTTGTTTGATCTAGTAAGAAAGAACTCATCGTGCCAGTTACACCCACCACAATGTCCATTTTGAACTACAGGAGATGTGGCTCCACACTTTGAACATCTTTCAAGATTACTCATCTTTCATTGCCTCCACAATATCAGGAAACTGTTCCGTAATGATTTCCCAGCACTGTTCTGCAACAATACGATGTTCCCTCTGTGTTTCTGGGGCCATCCTAAGTATGCAATAGTGGATCCAACTCCGAAGTGAACCCTTCATAATGAGAACAGATTCAGTTAGACCCTCAGGGAGAACTGATCTTGCCTGTTCCTTAGCAATGCCATGATCGATTGCCCACCTATATGATTTCAATGCTTCGTTTTTGACAATATTTTGAGCATCAGCCCATAATGCTTCTAAATGATCATCACTAACCTCAACACTATTCTGACGATTCTTCGGGTCCTGCAACCGTGCTTCACGAGTAACAAAGTTTAAATCCTTGGTAGGATCGGCATAGCGTTGGCTGTATTCCTGAAATACAAAAGAACGATGCCGCAACATCTGTCGAGCAATATCTCTAGTTGTGCGAACTTCTAGTGACACATCGACCATTTCAAGTGGACTAAAGTGCTTATGAGTGATCAGATATTTTAGCAGCTTGGGGGCTGATTGATGGTTCTGCTGATTGCCGGGATTACTAATCCTAGCACACCATGCAATTAGTTCCTGAGCACTTACACAGCCGGTATAATCATAATCAGGCTGTGTGATACTTACCAAATTTACTTCAGACATTAAAATTCCACTCCTAGTTCATCTTGATGTGTTGTGAGTCCATACTGCTCGTGATTTATATAGTGATTGCACCTAGTGTAGCGTTCTGGATCATAAACCTTCCACCAGAACCAACTCCAAAACCATTTATACTTGAATCTTTCCCATCGTGTAGTATTCCTCACATAATCACACCTAGACGGTTTGGTGTAAGATTCTCCGATAACATTATTTGCAAATCCGTCAGAATTATTCATTTTCGTCTCCATCCCAATCGTAGTTCTCTTCCTAAATCTCCAACTTTCTGCCAAGCACCAAACCTAAGTTTAGCCATGGGACCTCTATATGTATTAGCGTCAATAATCGCCTTTGGATTCATATTATTATTAACCATATCATTAATGTCCTTGTGTGTCAAGTCATTTGGCCATATGCACACAGAATAATCATCCTCAATCGCTTTTCTAATCTTATTGACAATCTGAACATTCCTAGATTCATTATCAAAACAAATAACTGTATTATTTTTATCCAGAAAATCAAATATTACATCAGAACCGGCCATAGCCAGACAATTTGGAATAAAAAGAGAATCCAAAGGACCTTCCACTAAATATGTTTTCTGATCTCTTTTCCATTGATCCAGACCATATATTTTAGTCATATCGGAATCAATCATAATGGTTATATATCGTAGTTCATTATTAGGATCAAATGTTCTTCCCTGATATCCAAACATATTACCATATTGATCAAAAAACGGTATCAATAATCTAGGTTCATCACCATTCTTCAAATTGAATTTATCGGGAATAATTGAATTTGTCCATGCAAAAAACTTAGGAACATAATAAAGCCTAAAATGTTGGCTAGATGGAATGCCGCGAGATTCAACATATGCCTTAGCTGGATGGCCAACAGGAAGTTGAGAAATCTTCTTTAATCCCTTTAGATAATCATCTCTCTTTGGCTTAAGAATATATTGTTCTGCAACAGGCTTTTCTGTTTCTCTATTCGAAGAATTATTATCTGTGAAACACTCCAGATCATATTCCTTACGGAGTTCTGGATTAAATTCACTTAATAAACTCTTCATGTTCCTAGTGATACCACAGTTGAAACACTTGGCAAGAATACAATCTTTATGTTGATAAAGATGGAATCGTTTCTTGTAAAGATTCTTCTTGGAATCTCCACAGACAGGACATCTACTAAATGCCTTAAAAGGACTACTAGACTTTACTTGATATTGAGGTAACTGAGAACTCAACATAGATAAATACTTCAAATCAATCCAAAACGCCATCAAATATCCTTTACATAAATTATGCAGCGATATTATCAGTATATCATGTCTGAGAAATGTGTCAAGTCATTTAAGAAATTATTTGCTGTTGAGTGTCCAACCAAACACAGAAGTAATCTGAGAAACGATGAATCCGACGATAGTCGCTGCACCAACAACTATCCACCGCCATTTATCAATATCATTCAGTTTTGTGTCTATCTTATTAAGAATATCATTTTGAGCATTGATTTGCTCATCAAGTTGCTTCTTCAAAGTAAGAAGATCTTCTTTTAATTCTTGTCTAAGATCTTCCATACGGTCGTAAACTCTATTATTGCTTTGGGAGCTTTCTTCACGATGCTTCTCTAAAGAGTCTTGCATCTTCTCAAGACTTGCATAGTTTCGCTTTAAGTCTTGCTCGACCAATGATATTCTAGTTTCTTGAGAAATGGTCATAGTCACCTCTTTTTATTGGGTTTTACTAAATCATTCTCAATATTTTTCACAAGATTATTTTCTTTGGATTGTGTGGTAAATCCAGTTGGATTCTTTTCAGTCTGTGCATTGGCTTTAACCAACTCTTTTTGTTCTGGCTTAGTTTCTTCATGGCATCTCCAGCGACGAAGTGACATTGCTTTACGAGTTGGCCTGCCTTTATCATCTTTCATTGGACCGGGCATACCAGACATTCTTGCACAAAATGATTTGCGGCGCTTTCCAGATTTTGAATCTGGATCTACATGTTTTGCTGTAACTGCAGTATGAACACCAAAATGTTCTGCTCCTTTACGAGTTAACCCTGCACCAGATTCTGTTGAGCGATAATATCCTTTAGAATCTGCACCACGTTCTAAGAGAGTTTCTTCATTAGCAGGAACACAGTTAGGAACTTCTTTTTTGCCCTTCTTCTTCATACCTACCATCTCATATCCCTTCCAGCAGGGATCTGAGTCTTCTTTGGTCATGAAGGATTCTGGTGGAACAGTCTGATTTCCGCCTTTAACTCCAGTCTTCTTTTCAAAGTCTTTGAATCCAACTACCGTTTCAATTTTACGGGGAGAAGTTTCTTCAGTTTTTACTTCTCTAGTTCTAATAGCACGAGCATGTAAAGATGGTGTAGAAGGTCTAGTAGACTTAACGATTTGTTGCTGTCTTTTCTTTGAAACAGGAACCGTGGTATTGTCATCACCAGTACCAGATACCCCTCTAGTATTAGTAGTAGGAACCGCTGAAGATCCGGGATTTGAAGCAGCAGACGCAGTGGCACCCATTGCACCACCGAAGCCACCCGCACCATCTTCTCCAATAAATTCTCTAAAACTCTTCATATCTTATTCAATGCCTTCTTTATATAATCATCAGCCATTATATCATAACAGTTGATGGTTTTACCATAGAAACCTATTTTTTCAACTTCTTTGGGCAAGTATCCCAAAAATTCTAGAAATGGTTTTAAACAACGATGATGTTCTTCTAATCTAAAGAATAACATTCTTGTTGTTGCTACTACACCAAATACATTGTATAAGATAATAATATGATTTAATATCAAACGATCTTTTAGATCACCAGTCTCTTCATATTTATTAAATAATCTTTTTATATATTTGAACCGCCTTAAGTCTGACATAAACTCTTCAGTATCAAAGCAACCCGGATTGTTATAATGTTTAGCCCCGTATAGAACAAAGTTGGTTTCATCTAATTTATCAAACATTATGACAATCTTATTCTAACAATCCCGTTGCTGTCGTAATAAAGATTATTTATATTAACACTATTACTATTGGCGACTGCATCATTAGCAAAGGGGCCGGACAAACCGACCCCTGCATTTTTATATAGATTATTAGCATATAGAGCATATGTGTTACCATCTGCTCTTTGAAGAACAAAGAGGTCTGAGTTTGCTACAGTCGATGTATTAGACGTAGATATTATATCGCTATATTTCTTCCCAGCCATCTTATATTCTCAATTATACTAGAGTTGAACCACCAGTTGGTGAAGAAGAATTATTACCCATCTTTTGAACACAGGCCAGAACTTCATAACGCTTACGACCAGCATGGCCACCCATTGTACTAATGGTAATTGAACCACCGGTTGATGCAACGAGATTGGCTGTAGTAAATGTTGCGCCAGAACCTGTGCCATTAGCAATGCCATTGGCAGCATATATTGTTATAACAACCTGATTATTTGCGGTGGTATTTGCAAATGTTCCAGTCTTGCTGAATGTAAATGTTAGAGAGCCTCCAGTTGTGTTTGTTGAAACATTGGCTGTGGCATTAATGATTGAGTTTGAAACAACAACATAGTCTGTGTTTGAATATCCTGTTGCTGTTCCTGTGTAGTTGATGTTTGCAGCATGTTTTTCACGATTGAAGCCAGCAACAACAGATGATGTGTTGGGGAAGCCAGCACCACCATAAACGACGGAAGATGATACAAGATTTCCTGTGGCATTTGTTGTTAATGTTGCAGTGCCATTTGCTGAACCATTTGAAAAAGTAATGGTATCACCATTAGCAAAACCAACACCAGCGGATACGGTTAAACCAGTAACAGGACCAGTTCCAATTGTCTCAAGAACCCATCCGGGGGTTAATCCGGGTGAACTTCCCTTAGATGATTCGATTGTCAGAATTTCATCAGTTGATACGCCATATAAACCAATAGTTAGATTGTTGATGAATGCGCCTTCAGTATTATTAGCATAAAGCTCTGCACCAGCAACTCTGGTATCTACAGTTGCAGAAAAGCCAGTTGCAGTCGAGTTTCCAGATGCAGTACCAAATGTGGTATTGGTAATTGCATACTGAAGATTGGCAGCACCTGCACTGAAAGATCCGGGAAGGAATTTGCTTACGCTCTGAATATATCCAGTTGCATTTGTGAATAGAGCATATGCGGCATTGGCATAAGTTGTGCCGGGAGTGCCGACATTAACTCGTAATACGTCATTATTTGAGTATCCAGCACCGCTTGGAAACACTACTTTTGATGCGGGTCCAACATGTTCATATGCCTGAACATAATTTGGATTCGCCAGAACACCTTTATACTTAGGTGCATTATTGGCTTGATCGACATTTCCCCATAAACTCATTATAGTTCTCCTTAAACTTTGTACTTATCTAGATAGTCCATGAAATTTAGCTTACCCATTTCAACATTCATCCAATCCTGACGTTGTTCAGGTGTAACGATTGAAATGTTTGTGGCTTCTTCATAGAGTGCGCGCTTTCTGAACGATTCTGCCATAACATCAGCAATAGCAGACTCTAGGGCAGGAACGCGCTTAGTAATTCCTGTTGTATTATATGCCTCACCAGTCTTACCAGCAACTACATGAGTTGTAGTTCCAGTTGGTTTTGAAGGCGCAGTTGACTTTTCTGAAGTCTTTTTGTATATTTCGCCTTCTTTGCCGGGAACGACATCTGATAGAGATGTATCAAGTTGATCTGCTTCTGTTTCTTCAGTAGCATTTACTTTGGCCTGACCAGATAGCTTTTTTAATCCAGTATCAATGCCTCTAAATCTATTGTGTTTTTTCACAAATGCCCTATCATATTTTTTTGCCCCTTCTGGATCGTTTGCTCCGGGTGCAGTAGCATCAAAATTTGCAACTTCCGTTCCACGCTGTATAGCCATATCTACAGCAGCCTTTTTAACGTGTTTTGCAACAAATTCTTTCGATAATTCATCAATCTGTTCGGCTTCTTCATTAACCTTAGAGACTAACTTTCCACGTTTAACATGGAAATTCTTAGTTGTGTATTCAGCAGTATCTGTGGCATCTTCTCTGCCTTCTCTACCATCACCATGATAAGAAACTGGACCTTCACCCAGATGCTTGCCATCATGATAATGATGGACTGAGTGTTCTTGCCATTCGGGATTATAGCGAACTTCAGCATGATGTCCGTCAGTTCCAACATGCCGAGAAATCAGACGAGTTCCTGCGATTGGGCTGGGAGCCTTGGCTTCAGCGATAGATTCTTCATGAGTCTTTACAGGCTTAACAATTGAAGTTTGCTTTTTATCTTTGACTGGCTTTGCATCAGTTGGTGAATGTGATGTGGTATCATATGTCTCGCCCTTACCAGAATCTTCTTTCATATGCTTGGCACGAATCTTGGCTAGAATTGCACCAGCTACTTTCTTACCACGTTCAGCAGATCCATATTCTTCACCAGCAGACTTAGCAATCTTAGCAAAGTTCTTACCGGGCTTTCCTAGATCCTTACCAGCGGCACCAGCCTTGGCCGAATAGGCAGATTCCTCGAACTTTTCACGAGCTTCTCTAAGGGTCATTTTCTTTTTATCGGACATTCTACTCTCCCTGAGGATTTTATATTTTCTATTCTGTATTTATAATTTTTGAAACTCAGTCGTAATCGTGATGTTCCGCATCGACATGAGTTTCTCCGCGCAATCTAGCAGCCATAACTGCATGATGACCATCATCAATATAATGTTTTCCACCATGAGTAATGACTTTGATATGATCTGGATTTTTATTAGCGATCTTATCTCTCAACTTCTTCTTATCATCTACTCGCATTACCAGATTAGTTGGTTTCAGATCTTTAATTCTAAATCTCTGCCTAGAAATCTTTGGAGTTTTGGTTTTTGCAGCATCTTCGATTTCAGCTTCATGCTCTTCAAAATCCGGAGTTTTGATAGGAATATGCCCATTCTTGCCACGCATTCGACCAATCCTATTCGCAAACTTTTCAGGATCGACTTTAGATTCTTTCAGAAATTCAGCAAAAGATAACATATTACTTACCAATCTTAGCCAGATGCTGTCTTACCTTAGTTGAACTAAGTTCGCCCATGAATTGCTCTGTAATATGCTCTTCGCCCATAGAATCTACATATCCAAAAGTATTCATTGTGCCACGAACACTCTGAGATTTACGATGGAATGGTTGGATTGATTCTTTAACAAGTCTACCATCTTTATCTAAAGGACGACCTTTATGATCAGTTACAGTATGTGTTATTTTTTTGGCATTTTCTGGAGAAAGTTCAATTTTAATTTTGTCTTTTGCTTCATGAATTTCTTCACTCATTTGAGAAAGCACATAATCTGATGCAGTCTGAATATAATCAGTGGCTAAAGTAATCTTAGATTGAACCCATTCAGGAAGATCGGTATCTGGCTTTAGAACGCTCATAAGTTCACCGAGATGATGTTGGATCTGCTTGAGTTGTGATATGGCCATATCGCCTTCATAACCATATTCATGATCTTTATCTTCAGCAACTTTCTTAGCAGTGGATGTGGCAATAGCCATTTTCTTGCCCATAGGCATATTAGGATTTTCCTTTGCCATTGCTTTAGCGATTTCCTCACGCTTTGATTTTTCTGCTGGGGTTAGATGCTTCTCTTCCAGTTCTACTTCTTCACCAAGACTAGGGTGGTCTAAACTAAAATCTTTCCACTTAACAAAGTTTGGATGCTTCTCCATACGATCCTTGGCGTGTTGAAAACTTTTAGCGACTAATGGTCTATGGCCCGGCACATCGAATGCAACTCTATCTGGATTGTATCCTTGAGTTTTAGATTTTGTTTTATATATATGACCTTCTTCGTCTCCATATTGACCCTTGAAAATTGCAGTACCATATCTTTTCACAGATTCATCCAATTCAACTTCTTCTTTAACGTTGATTCTTTTGTTGTTGCGATGATCCCATCTCACACCAGATTTCCACTCGGCTGCAGAAATGCCTTCTGGATGCTTTTCACTTTTCTTTGAACCATACATCTGGGCGTGTGTATACCATCCTTCGTCTTCTTCACCAACAAACTTCTGAGCAGCATCTTTAGCGGCTTCGATGTCACCATGCAGGGTAATCTTTCTACCATCCGAATACTCAACATGATGTGGCAACCAATCACTATTACTAGGATGAACTGTGGCGCTCTTACCTTTACCTTCAAAGGTTGTTGGCTTTAGTTTCTTGGCTTCATCAAGATCTACTTCTTCGTTCTGATTATGTCTTCCCACACCACTAGAATATGTATTCAATTCATAAGGATGTGAACCGCCTTTATTATAAACCTGAATATGAATCGTATGTTTTTTGCCTGTAGTGGCGTGTGTAGCAGGAAGATTTACTGAAGTTGTATTACCTTCACTTGGCTTCTTTGACATGACACCAACGTGATGAAATCTATCATCATCAGATACAGTTAAGCCGCTCTTACCATGATGACCAAGTGCATGATTAATCGCATCAGTATATGACTTATGATATAGCGCATAATCAGAACCACGAGATTCATCAAGTTCGACTTCTTCTTTAGCTAATTTTTCGCCCGCTTCGCGCTTTCTAATTGCATTTTTAGATCGATCAATTTCGGCCTGACGAAACTTTTGCATCTCTGGAGAATCTTTGCCTTCTTTTTGTTTTTCTGTATCAAATTCAAGAGTCCCCAAATTCACAATTTTGTTAAATTTGGCAGCAGTCTTATATCTATCTTTTAATTCATCAGAAATCTCATCAATCTGATCAATATCTTCCTTATAATAATCAGACATCTTTGGCTCTCTTAGATGATCTTTATGAACCGAAATGTCTTTATATGTATCATCATTCTTTGATCTTACACCACCACCTTGATGGACACTAAGAATTACATGATCTTGTTTATTTGGATCATATCCAGTGACATATCCAGCACCACCTTCGCCTTTATGGTCACCAGTAGTAGTAAGATACTTTCCTTTATGCCTTTCAACATCAGCATATCTACGACGAAATTCTTTTTCATCGAAATGTGCAACTTCATTCAGTGCATCTTTTACTTTCTTGTAGATATTATCCATTTTTATTCCCCGTTTTGCTTGAAGCTCTTAGCATCCATTGATGTTTTTGATGTGAATCTAATCTATCTTGCAAGAAGTTCTCAATGCCCTTATGCATTGGATCTTTACCCGCTTCTGAAATAGCAGATACAATAGACCTCATAACAACTTCATTATCTTTTAATAGGATATTTATCATTTGTTTAAGATCTGGAATGGTTTCTATTGTCTCGATATTTGAAAGCTCCTGAAAGCGTTTATAACTTCCGGGAGCATATTCGTCTAGAGTTCTGATATGTTCAGCAATTCCATCTACCGCCTCAAAAACTTCATCATAGATTTCATTGAATAGTTTATGATATTCGTAGAAGTCTGGCCCCTCAACATTCCAATGAAAATAATGGGTCTTCAAATAAAATGTAAAACTGTCCGCCAGAACAACTTTTAAATTATCACCAAGTTTACTCATCACCAGATTCCTCACTCATTTTATTACGCCATGATTGTGAGGGCTGCTGCAATTTAGTAAGATGTGTTGCGATTGATTTTTTATTTTTTTTCTGAAGTTGTCTTAGTAATCTTTTAATTCTAAGAATTTCTGCTCTACCGAGAGAAACTAATTCAGTTCCATGATGTGAAGTAAGATTTGGTTTCTCAAGACTGACAGATTCTTTCATTGGCTCAATATCGGCCTTATCTAAATGAAGATTATGTCCATATCCAGAAACTGATACGATATACTTTCCGCTGTCTTTATCAAAGAAATCAATGTTACCATGCCCCTCATATCCGGGTTTGTTGATTTTTACCTTAGAGCCTCTTTGAAGTCCCCCATCAACCGGAGATTTAATCTCTTGAGCATCATCATTATCTTGTTTACCAGATGTGGGAATGCCTACGTGCATGGCAGCAAAGTCGGCAGATTCTTTCATTGGAGTTATTTTAACATGATCGTGATCTGGATGGACATAAAGATTTCCACCGTCATCTAGACTGATTTGTCTATGAGTTTTTCCTTCATGGTCCTTATGAGACGAATGAATTCTACCATATTTTTCTTCACCAGCATAATTTATCTTTACTCTTTGACCAGCGCCACAAACATCTAGATTTGATCTCACGGGAATCCCCTCCATGCTATTGTTTGGACTGCCACTTTCGCCAGTATCACCATTTGAAATATCAGCCGCAAACATTCCTTCTTTGACTGTTTTTTTCTTAGGAAGAACTGTTGGAACTGGTGATGTTGTTGGTATTGATGAATCTGGTTTGCCACTGGGTAAGTCTACAGATGGAAAAAGATCATCGGCACCTTCTTTTATACCAACCTGAACCAATCTATTATATGCCTTTCTACGACGAAGATTGGTATTTTCCGAATCCTTTTTTTCTAGATCTTTATCATATCCAATATCGCCAACTTCTCCATCAATAGGATTATTAACAAGCGGTCTGGTGCTTCTAATCGCTCTGGTAGGAATAGCAGAAATCGGATATCCATCTTCCTTCATGGTATCACGATTAACTATAACCTCATTGGGTTCTTTTCCAGTGAGAGTAATATTTCTTCTGGGTTCCATACCCAATTTTTTCCTAATTAAATTAACAAACTGGCCCATTATGGCTCCCTTTTTATCATTATTTATCTGATAAGTTATTTATAAAAAAACAGGGGCTACTAACCCCTGTTCATTAAATCCATGCCGGAACTTCTCGCTTAGTCCACTTATGCAAATTTACTTTACCATGACGATAATATTCTCGATAACATTCTACCGGATTGTTACTAATGATATATTCTTCTGGCATACAACATGGCATTGGAGTTGGATCATATTCACGCAAATTAAATGGTGGAGATTGAATCATATAACCCAGCTTATCCAATGTTTTGTGTCGTTTGCCGTAACGATAAGTGTACTCATCACCGAGAGCAAAAAGATGATCGACCAACCAAGCATAGTTAGCGACCGATTGACGAACCCATACAGCAGAAGGGTGATTGCAATGAGTAGCATTATAAAGGACATCGTTGCGATCATCGTCTATCACCCATACTTTCTTCTTACGAATCTTATCAGCGTCTGGGACTTTATATGTAACTTCAACTGGAGCACCGTCAAGAACTCTATGAGCAGTTGATAAAAGTTGAGCAGATTCTAGAATCATTTTGATCGTGTGTTTGTCTACTAGTGCTTGTGCGGCTTCAATTGGATTTTCATCCACATAAAAAATATTAATTTTTAGCCTCCATAATGAAAAATTAATCAGGATTAGGATCAGAATTGATGTCTTTGATTTCTACAATATCTTCTTCAATTTCATAATTGGCTGTGTAATTTTCCATTATTAGTTTTGAAGAATCATACAAAGCAGATGCCAAAATCATCAGATCTGCATAATCATCACACATTCCAATTTCCCTGTCAATAGAAGATTGGATTCTCTGGCGGATTTCTTTTTGTTCTCTAGTCAATGTAACCAAGTTCGAACTCCTTACTTTAGAGGAAGATCGATATTATTTATCTTTCGAGACAAGTCTAGAACCCATCCTTTACAAGGATCATAATAACTGACATTCCTACGATATTGCTCTTTAAGAGCTAACTTCTCAAATTCGTTGTATTCTTGGAACGTCATAATACTCATTAAATAATCTCCAAAAAAAGAAAGCAAAATCCACCCGGCAATATTAACCATTTACGAAAGACCATTCGGTTGCTTTATCGTGTTAACACAATATACTAAATCAAAACGAATGTCAAGTCTATCCTTCCAACCTCAGCCCAGAAAAATCTTTCTTCTGATTTCCAAACTGTGGCTTCTGAAATCCCGACTCATGAACATCCTCCTGAGCCTTATCATCTACATCATATAGTTTCATCTTTGATCTGTCAATGCCAGCAACAAACCTCCTGTGGTTGTTTAGATCGCCGTAGCGATTCTTTAGTTGCTTGATCATGATCTGCCCCATACCTTCCAGTTCCTCTGTGCTGATAAGAGCCAACATTAGATCAACCGTATGCACAAGACCCATTGATTCGGAGGTATTGGTGAGATCCATATCAGAAGTTGAATTATGTGTCAGAATATCATTAGCATAGAATAAATGATTTCCGGATACTTCGATGTCCAACATTTCCATGTTGCCGATACATTCTATAGAAACTATTTCATCAAGCATATAATTTTCCTTCGTTTTTTAAGATGACGTTCAGTTTGGGGTGTAATTTGTTGGGATATCGCATACTATATGTTTTTAAAGTTTGAAATTGTCTTTCTGTTATGTTGAGAATATTTTTGATAATTCTTTTTGTTATTCGATTTGCAATGATATTTCCATCAGCGGAATATGTGCTATAGACGTTAGCAAATCCAGATTCTCCTCCATTTTCATGAAATTGTTTTTTAGATATTGATATTTTATCTTTAGTTTCATTCAATTGAGGGCGCTTATATACATCACCATATAATCCATGTTGATGTTTATATTTTTTGGTATCACTCATTTGCTTTATAGATTCTTGTGTGTGATTTTTACTCCACATTCCATTCTTCTCACCCATAGTCGCCAGCCTCTTGTTTTCTATGGTCTCAGTCGAGTCTTTTCTTCCTCTCAATTTTGACATTGAAATTCTATGATTTTTCAATCGTTCTTCTGTCCATTTTGGAGAATTTTTCTTCTTTCCTTTTCCTCTTGATCCTCCTATTTTTCCAGCTTCAGACGCCGCCTGTATGAATTTTCCATTCAATGCAACAACGTCTCCTCTGTTGAAGTGTATTTCATAATGTTCTTTTGCAGAAACGCAAATAAGATTATATGGACTATTATTACTCTTATCACCATCTATGTGATGTATGTGATATCCTTTGGGTATAGATTTTTTATTGTGTTCTTCCCAAATCTTTCTATAATTTATTCTCTTCGTCATATACAACTCCGATGTCGATCTAACAACTACTTATTGTATATATGAATTTTGTCTCCTACAGAAAGCCCTTTGTTTATGGAGATTTCCGAGAAATTCTCTATCGGAAAAAGATGTTCTCCGGAACAGATGATTTCCTTTCCGCTAGAAGTTTTAATTTTATATGCTACCTTTTCTGTTTTTGAAAACACATTGACAACAACATTGTATCCAGAATTAGAGAGAATTTTATCTCCAATTTTAATGTCTTTCAATTGCTTCTTTTCATTTTCTGCACGTATCATAGTATTAGGATCCAAGCAATAACCATCACGGTTGCTCTGAGTGGCTGAAACAATAGGAACATTGAACTCTACTGCCAATGCTCTAATCTCTTCAGCAATAGATTTAATATAAGAATAACTGTTGACAGATCCACCCATCTTTATTCTTGATGAACTACAAATATTGATATAATCGACATAGATAATATCTGGGACAAAGTTCTTTTTTAGTCGAAGTTCATTTAGAAGATGTCTGAAATGTGCCGATCCAGCAGATGATGTTGGATATTCTTTAACAATTAATTTACCAATCCCCTTTGACTTCAAAGATGAGATCTTCTTTAAGAATGTTTCTTTTGGCATGATTTCTAAATCATCCATTGTTACATTCATTCTATTCGCATCAATTCGTTTAGAGATTTCTTCTTCAGACATTTCCATTGTGATGTATAGAACATTCTTACCTTGACCAATGTTATTGGCAGCAAAGTGACACATTAAAGCACTTTTGCCAACACCAGAACCGGCCAAAAGTACTGCAAGAGTTTTATTCTTCAATCCACCCTTAGTGATATTATTCAACAGTTCGATGTCAAATTCAACTCTAGTATCCTTTCGATGATAAAATTCATAACGAGATTCTGCATCTTCAGTATAATCGTGACCAATGTTAGTATCAAAAGAAACCGATAGTGCTTTAGTCAGCAGTTCTGGAATGGCACCTCGACCAATATCCTTCTTCTCGTTATCAATAATTTCAATTGAATCCACGATAGCATTATAAATTGCTTTATCTTGACAATGTTTCTCAGTCTCTTGCAGAAGCCAATCAATATTCTCTGGTTGAAGATCAACTAAATTATCAACTCTTTCTTTGACTTCTTTATATTGATCTTCAGATAGTCCCTTAAGTTTGTCAATCGAAACTGATATTACTTCTTTGGTAGGCATCTTATTATATGTTTCAACAAAGGCATTAATAATCTTAAATAGTTGTTTTTCTGAATTTGAAGTGAAATAATTCAATTCAAGAAAGGGTAATGCTTTTCTTGCATATTCTTCTGAGCAGATCAGATTATTAATGATAGTCTGTTCAATTTTACTCATTCAAATTCCTCATATTCTTTCTGGATATAATAAATTGCTAAAGAAACCCAGATGGTGTTGGATGCTGCTAAGGTTCCGCCAGCAAATAAAGAGAACCATTGTGCTAGGTGCCAATAATAATACACATTCCAATATCCCCATGATGCAAAGAATGCCATAGTTCCCCAATGAACACCTTTGATGGTTTTGTCAATAAGGATCTTTCGAATGTTAACGAGGGTTGATATGAAACCAACCCCCTCGAAACATCCGTTGATAATATCAGGCAGATTCATCAGTTAGATCTTCCAATTCATTTTCAAGTTCAACATCGGCTTCTTCATCACTTAAGAGGGTTCCACCAGATGCTGCAAACTTATGTTCAACAAATTCATTAAAAGACAACTCCTTTAGAATTGGAATCCAGAAATCTGCATTGTCAGTATCAGCAGCACGATATTTCTTCTCGGACACTTCTCCGGTTGTAGGATCAACCTTCTGATACCAACCATTAGATGGTTTAATTACATGACCAGATTCAAGAGCAAGATCTAGTAGACCAGACCAACGAGAGATACCTCCCTTATATGTCACAAGGAAAGTGAACTTAGACTTTTCCTTCACAAAACGAGACTTCTCAATATTGATTGTGAAATTCCAGCCAATAAGATCTGTTCCATCTTTTTCTTGTGCTTTACCGATAATAAATACCTGATTTGCGGAATACATGCCACCAGTACCACCAGACATAATTGCCTTAGAATATAATTCCATCGACTGATAAGTATGATTCACAACAATACATGGGATATCCTTGGTAGACAAACTAGGAGTAACAATTCTCCATAGAGACTTCATTTGTCGTGCGCGTGACATATCTGCAACAGTCTTACCATCAAGCGCATCATCTAGTTCTTTCTTTGATGCTAGATTGCCAACAGAATCAATGAAAATAACAACTTTATCTCCTCGCTTAATTTCTTCCAACCGCTTCGAAATATCAATCTTTAGTTGCTCAAGGTGTTCAATTGGAATGTGTAAAACTCGATCTGTATCAATACCATTAGATGAAATATATTCCGGTGTGATACCAAACTCAGAATCATAAAATAAACAAACCGCATCCGGATATTTATTCATATATGCCTTAACGAGGACCAAACCAAGAAGTGACTTAAAATGTTTCGATGGTCCAGCGAGAAACGTTAGTCCCGAAGTTAGTCCACCATCCAAATGACCAGATAGTGCTGCATTAATAATGGGAACTTCTGTAGGGATGCAATCTTTCTTATTGAAAAATGAAGATTTTGATAAAACTTCAGTTTCCTTAATGGAACCAGCAGACTTCATACGCTTTAGTAATTCGCTCATAATATATCCTCTCAGTGAACAGTTGGTTTATTAGATCCAGTTTTTACTGGAACAAAATCATCTTCATTGTCTTCTTCATCTTCTTCATTCAAGATATCTGTTAACGAAAGATCTTCTTCATCAATTGGATTGCCATCAGAACCAATAACAAGAACTTTATCACAAATATTATCGAACATGCCTAGTAGTCTAGAGGCAACTTCTCTGGCTGCACAATAACGACATTCTTCAAAAATGTCCAGAAAAATATCAATATATTTCTGTTCATCAACATCTTCTGATTCTTCATTTCCATCATTAAGAGAAAATGATATTGCAGGTTGATACAAAACTTCATCATCATGTTCATACTTATGAAGAACAATCATTACAGATCGTGTTCCAAACATCGACCAATTACTAATTGAGTTTTCCATATTCTTTCCTTTATTAAACAAAGAATGCATCCAAAGTATTTTGTTTTTCTGCATTCCAATCAATTGTATTGAGAATAATATCCAGAGGGTCTAGATAGGTCTTCTCAAATTGTTTATTATAGTCAATGTATTTTTCTAGATCAAATTCTGATGGGATTTCTCCGGGAGAAGCAAGAACATTAGAGTGATATGGGTTTGGTTGCTTCAGATATACAAATTTAATCTTATCACCATTTGTGATAGTTTCATATTTGCCATGAAGTTTATATTTCTCCACCAATCTGTTATATAACAGACTTCCTTTAACATGGATTGGACACCCTAAGGGAAATTCTCCATCTTTGGTTTTATACTTAGAAATATCAGAAATTCCTCTTGGGAATGCAATATATTCAAACTTCATTTTACTAAATTCTGATCTAAATGTCTTGATATATTCCTGAAGGGTTTCTTCGTCTTTGTTCATGATGAGACTTAAAGCATTTTTCAATGCGTCCCGACATGCCTGAGGTGTTGAAGATTTAATGGCCTCAATTCCAGTCATCTTCAATTTACCAGTCTGATATGTAACCCCCTCCTGATACCAGACATTCATGATATAACGCTTCTTACCAGTCCAGATAGCCTTATCTGCAATACACTCCAATTTCATTCTCATTTTCTGTTGATATGCAGACATTCTATTAGCAAGATGTTGATATGAATTATCAATAAATGGATTTATCTTTTGATCACAAACTTTCTCAAGCCAAGATACGATTTTTTTAGTATCACTTTGATCTTCAAAAACTGCATCAACTAAATCACTAAGATTTAAGTAGCAAGAATCTGTGTCATTTGCAACCACTCTATCCACATTATTGGTTTCACAAATCTTGTTTAGGTATTCATTAAGACGATCAGAGACCCATCGAATAGAAAGCTGCCCTGAAATGGTAATCGCTTCAGCATGATTAATATCAAACCAATTGAAGAATCTGTTTCCTAAAGCTCCGTAAGCAGAGTTTAACAAAATTTTAAAAGCCATCTGAAGATTATTCAGACGAGAAATTTCTTTCTCAAGGTTCTTGTCTTTTGTCTTCTCATATTCCTTCTTAACTGATATCATTTCTTTCTTGTAAATAGATCGGTTAGAATACATACTTTCCATCAAAGCAGGAAGAAACCCTTGCTTATCTTTTCGATACATGCATCCATTTGCTGCATATGAACACCCAGAATTAGGATCAACCAGATCTAGATTATAATCTTTATCCAAAAGTTGATCAATGCTGTAAAATGAGGGAAGTCGTTTTACAAATGTATCTGGTGAAATATTATATCCCATAATAAGATGTGGATATAGACTGTCAAGATCGAATGAGGTTACCCACCGATGCATTCCTGTCTGAACTTCTTTGACATATCCACCCGCATATTCCATTGCTGAATTATGTTTCTTCTGTGGAACAACTCGGCATCGTTCCATCAAATAATTATGAATAATCACTTCCCAGATTTTAACTGTACCCAAAACATCTACATAATTAACTTTACCCAAATATGCAATAGTAAAGACCAACTCAATGAGTCCCATCTTATCTTCAAGCATATCCACTAGAGTTACGTCATGCACATTGTATTCGCAAAAAAGTTGAAAGTTACGATCATGAAGATCATTTAGGCTAGTATAACCAGCATCTCGATAATCTATCTTATTTTGACCAAGTTCTACAAAGGCAATATGATCTAGACGGTAAGATTCCTGACTTGAATACGTAAACTTCTTATATAGTTCAAGATAATCAAGAATTGCAATACCACGAAGTTCATAAGAAGTTACAACCTTACCCCGGATCTCAGTATCATATGGACAAATAATTCCCCATGGGCTAAGTTTATTCGCCGCCTCTTGTCCAAGAATCCTTACAATTCTGCCAACTAGATATGGTACGTCATACCCATTTACGTTCCACCCGGTAACTACATCTGGGCTATATTCAACAGAATTCCAAATCTCTAAGAATACTTGAAGAAGATGCTCTTCATCCTTACATCTAATATATTTGATATTTGGGTCATCAGTAGTGAACTCACCGCAGCCCATAACAGTTTTCTTACCAGAACGACTAATCGTAATGGCTGTTACTTCATTAGGAGTAGTCTGAATAGATGTGGCAATATCTTCTTCACCAACTCGGTTTTCAATGTCAATGCTGCATACAGAAATTGTGGAGGGATCATATTTAATTTCTCCACGATAATTATCAAACACATAATTGTATGCCCAATTAGTCTGCCCATACACATTAAAATTGTCTACATCTTCATATTGCTTGGAAAATTCACGGGCGTCATAGATGGAATCGAAATCCAACTTCTCTACAACCTGATCGTGGATTGTCCGATATTTTGATTCAGAATCTTCTTCCTTAGAAGGCACAAAAAGATATGGTTTATAATATTCCTTCTTGGCAAAAGATTTGCCATTATCATATCCACGAAGGTAAATATAATTTCCCTTTTGAAAAACATTAGTATAAAATTTCATTTGTTCTCCTATCGAATGTAAACGCAACCATATCATATAAAACGGAATATGTAAATATATAAATAGACGGCCTAATTATAAATATGGAGATTTATTATGCCTCAGGCAACTATAATCAAATATCTTGTGTCCGGTATTATTGGTCTAGGTATCATCATTGCTGCCTTCTTTTATGGACTACATCTAGGAAAACTAGACGGACAAAAACAAATTGATGAACTCAACACAAAACTGATAACACAACAGGATCAGTATGAGAACGAATTGAGTGAGAAGAAAGTTCAAATAGTAACACAATATGTTGATAGATGGCATACCATCAAGGAGAATCATGATGAAAATTCAAATATTATTCAAAACAATGTTCCTGCCGGTAATATCCTTAGCCTTGGCTTCGTGTACACCCACAATTCAGCCGCCAGTAATACAAAGGCTGATCGTACCGCAGCAGCTAACGCAGCGCCCTCAGGCGTTAGAGACAATCAAGCTCTCGCCACCATCAACGACAACTACGCCCAATATTATCAATGTGTCAACCAAGTAAACGCTTTACTCGATCTTATTGATGCACACAACAAAACTATTGATGATATAAACAAAGGAGTCAAGAAATGATCAACTATCTAAAGAAAATCTGGGAAGCCATCAAGGCTTTCTTCACAAAAGAAAAGACAACTCTGATTGAAGATTTCAAGAAAATCGAGGCTGAAGCCAAGACCGTGGAAGCAGAAGTTGTGGCTGAAGTGAAGAAGGTTGTCAGCAGGAAGAAAAAGACTGATGGCAGCAAATAACTTTGAAAACTGTCTAAAAGTCACTCTCAAATATGAGGGTGGCTTTGTGAATGATCCTGAGGATCCGGGCGGAATGACAAATATGGGTGTTACTCAGAAAACATACAGTCAATGGATCAAACATTCTGCATCAAAAGTAGAAATGCTAGGTCTAACACCAGATAAAGTTTCTCCTCTTTATAAAGCATATTTTTGGGATTTGGTAAAAGGAGATATTCTTCCTAAAGGCCTTGACCTGTGTATATTTGACTTTGATGTCAATGGAGGAGTTCATTCTGCTAAGGCTCTGCAAACACTTGTTGGAGCAACAACAGACGGTCACATAGGTGACGGAACAATCGGCAAACTAAACTCATATATTGCCGCATATGGTGTGGATAAAGCAATCGCAGGATTTCAAGATTTACGCGCACAATATTACCATACGCTATCAAAGTTTGATAGATATGGTGCGGGTTGGATTAGAAGAACCAACGAGATAAAAGACATAGCACTAAAAATGTGAAGAGGGGATTTCTCCCCTCTTCTTTTTTGTTAAATGATTGGTTGAATAATATATGCGCCCATAAAAAGACACAACGCAATAATTGTCCACGCACAAGTGTGCGAAACTAAAACGATGTTACTTGACATATTACTTAACCTTCTCTGATTTATCTGCAATATCAATCTTGCGGGGCTTCTTATGCTCAGGAATTACATATTCCAGACCAACACGAAGAATGCCATTTAGAAGATCTGCACCTTTAATCTCGACATGATCTGCGAGTGTGAACTGACGAGTGAAAGGTCGCATAGCAAGGCCTTGATAGATAAATTGTGGCCAAGTCCACTCACCCTTTGAATCTTGTTCTGCTGGTTCTCCAGAACCTACATTACCCTTGATGACTAGCTTACCATCAGCCAGTTCAAGTTCAATATCTTGCTTTCCGAAACCAGCAACTGCCATTTCAATGACATATCGATTATCGTCAACTTTTTTAATATTATATGGAGGATAGTTTTGAGCAAGCTTTGCTGTTTGCTCTGCGGCTTCTGATAGTTTTTGAACTAGTGGATCAAAGCCAACAAAAAATCGGTCAAATTCCTTTGGAAGGAAGTTATGACGAAAGTCCCATGTAGTCATATTATTTCTCCTATTTAAGCGAGTTTGCGTTTCCCTATCCCATTAGGCGATAGAGGTAGGATGTTAAGGTACATCCTACAAAACCATTCTTATTTATGCGTTCCGATTGAATATTTAGACTGCAAATTCCAATTTTTCTTATCTTTATATGAAACAATTTTTAAATAAGATACAGGAACAACCGGCTCCTTTGTCTTGTCTTTATTGATAATTTCTACTAAACCCCAATCATCGAGTAAATTGGCGATAGTATTTAATCTTGCCTGATCATTTTCAGAGAAGTTACTGGGTTTCCCATCAAGTTTGAACATCTGAAGAAAATGCATAATAGCATATCTTCCTTGCTTATGCAATATATGGCACGATTGAAAAAGCGTATTATCTTTTTTGGAGGCAACACCAATTCTAGTCAGAGTTTCTTTTATCACCAGAAAATCATCTGGGTCGAGTAATCTTATTTCTACACCTAAACCCTTAAAAATATCGTCCATTAGTTTTATACCCCGCCAGTATCGGTCTTTTTCTTTATCTCTGAGATCTGGTCAGCAGTTAAATACTTGATAGTTTCTTCTGCTCTCCGCAAACTATACCCGAAATAATCTGATATACCATGAACTTCATCAGAAGTAATATGTTTTGACTGCTTAGTGAATCTCTTACGCTTACTGATACTATTTATGAGATAATCAAATGCCATCTGGTTAGGAAGAAAAGAATACTTATTCATCTCTGATGCATATAGTGCAGTATCTGGAAAATATGAAAAGGTTTTATTAGTTAACCATGGCTGATATTCTTTCTCATCCAATTCCGGATTATCAGAGTTTCTAATAATATCCTTTTTATTATATGAAATATCATTAATATAGTCGAAAGGATTAATAGTCATTTGAATGATACGCTTGCCATAATCTCCAGAACACATGCTGCCAAATTAATCTCAGCATTAGCCACGAATGCGTGTTGATATTGATAACGAGCAAGGATTAAAACTAATTCTGGAATACTCTGTGGAACAACAAAATCATGCATATTATCATATAGGCTCTTAAACAGAGAATCAACATCAGTATCTGAATTCTCGCCAACCCACTTACGAGCATTCGGCCAATCTTTATTCTTAAGATGGTTTACTAGAGACTTAAACGATTCTTCAGAAAAGTTTACAAGGATTCCCTCATCAATCTTGCCTACAACAGAATATCGTTGAAGTTCGTTTAGAACTCGTCGCCAGTCTGGATAATGTTGTGTGATAACAGAGGCAATAACCTTCTTTTCATACTCAACCCCTTCCTTATCCAAAATTCCACAGACCCGTTTTAGGAACTGAGATGCCAGAGAAGGAAGATCAGACTTCTTGATCTTAAAATCAATTACAGAACAGCGAGAATGAAGTGGCTCAATAATTCGATTCTTAAAATTGCAAGTCATAATAAACCCACAATTACTAGAATACTCTTCCATGAAATTACGAAGTGCTGCTTGAGTCTGCGGGGTCAGATAGTCGCTTTCATCAATAATGATATACCTACGGCCACCATAAAAACTTACTGCTGATGCATAATTCTTAATTTCATTACGAAGAGTATCAATGTTTCCGTTCATAGACCCATTGATAACAATATAATCGCAATGTAGTTCTTCTAGCATCGCCTTAGCCACAGTTGTCTTGCCGCAACCAGAAGACCCAGAAAGCAAAAGGTTAGGAATATTCTTCTGTTCTACAAATTGCTGAAACGTGTTCTTTAGATTTTCTGGTAGAATGCAGTCTTCAATCTTCTGTGGTCGATAATCTTCCGACCACAAATAATTATCGCGCATAATAAATCTCCATAATAAAAAGCAGAAGCATCAACGGTGGTACAGGCACCTACGCTTCCGAGTCTTCCTGTACTACATCACATATTTATTCAAAAGAACTGGAATCTGCCTCAAGACATACCCAATATGTAATATCATCTCCAGTAAATCGGGAAATAAGCTTAGATGAAATATCTACCTGATAATTTCCAGAAATAAGCTTAGAAAGATATTCAGGCTTAATTACCGCAACGAATGTCTGATCAGTTTCTCCAAGTTCAATATCAAACTTATTGGTTCCAACATCCTTGGTATTAATTGCTCGAATATAGAGCTTTCCGTCTTCGCCAGCAACAGCAATTTCTGGAAGACCAAGAACTCCGGTTGCCTTAATTACTGATGAAAGATCTTCTGACTTTAGTTCAAAAGAAACTTCTGGATTAGGAAAATTAATTTCCTTTGATGGGACTGTAACCTTAATCATAGATTCATCAGCAAATCGAAATACAACTTTCTGCCGACCAGAACTAATTACTGCATCACTATCACGCAATTCAATTTCTGCATCCTTGAGCATCGAAAGAGTGGCAAGGAACTGAGGTAGATCATAGATGCAAAACATCTTCTCAAAATCTTCCTCGATAGAAGTCTTTGCGAGAATATTCTTTGTTGGTGAGATTGTTGACAGAGTGCTTCCTTGATTAATCTTAATACTAGGATTAATCGTTGAAAAACTCTTTAGAATACTCAGGGTCTTTTCACTTAATTTCATAATATACTCCATGTTATAAGAAGAGGGCCAGTATATTGTATCTGGCCCTCTGTGTCAATAGTTTTATGCCTTCTTCCCCAACTTTCCCGGATCAGCGGTGGCACTGACACCGATGCTGGCAATATCGGCAAGAGAACCGGAAAAAGTATAGGTCCCAGTATGGGCTAACTTAATCCAAGGACACAGCCATACCTTCAGACCAATCTTTCTGGCGCGTTGGCAGAAGAAATAATCTTCTGATAGATATCTCTTAGAATACTTATGACCAAATGCAGAATTTTCAGTATCATCGACAAAATCAATAATATCATCTGGAGTTGCCTTAGGATTGTTCTTTAGGAACTCTCTCATCTCAGTACGAATGTGAGTGTGCTTATTATCAATAGCAGCATCAAATGCCATACAGATTTCACGAGAACCATCAAATGCGGCTGTGCGAACATGATCAGGCTTATACATCAGTTCTGGATGTCCTGCGACAAAAGTTTCGAGTGCCTTACGACTAATCATCATAAAGCCTGTGCCAGACTCTAGAACCTCTTCTGGTTGGTCTAGACGAATCGATGCCTTGCCACCTGCTGGATTGAAAACATAATCACCAACAAACTTTTCTAGAACATTTGGATCCTGATCGGCTACACCCATGTCACAAGCCTGCTTGATCTTTTCCCACGAAATGCACTTCTTGGGGTATGGAGCAGCCAGAACATCATATTCGGATTCATCCGTCATAAGTGCAAGCATACCAATAACATCATTTGCATCAAACGAAATGTCAGAGTCAATGAATAGCAGATGGCTACAGTCCGAACGAAGGAACTCATCACAAATATAAGCACGGGCACGAGTGATAAGGCTTTCATTGAAAAGATAGTAGAACCGAATATTGATGCCATAATGGGCACCTAGTGCGGTTAGATCATTTGATGACTTAGTGAAGTTCCCAAAACATTGGCCCGCATACATGGGGACTCCGCAGAATATAGACTTCTTCCGAAGTTCCTCGATTGAAACACTAATTTCCATATTTATTTATTCTCCATTTTTGCAAAATTGCCATTATGATCTCTTGCGATCAATCTTCCTTATTATGTTCTAAATCGTGGATAAAGAGGGTGATGATACCATAATGAACGACTTTCATTAGGTCCTTACGCCAATCTTCAGGAGTTCCCTTTTGACCGTATCTACCTGAATACTTGTCAACATTACCTAGACAGAAGTGCAATCCTCTGCCACGATCAATAGCGATTTCTGTTGATTGGATCTTGCCTTTGGAATAATGTTCGCCGTATGTGCCGTCGATATATTCGGCAATCTCTTGAAGAATCTTATCCTCGTTGTATTTATAGTTGATTTTAGAATGGGATTCTGAACCCGCCTGTGTGCTACGTTCCATCTTGTCAAATAATCTCTTATTGAGATCTTGAACATATTTCTTTGTTTGCTCATTGTCAAAACCGACTGTATTGTGGTGATTCATCTTCTCCTCCCTATCATCATTTTCCTCATAATATTTGTAAGCACTCACTTCATCTTCTCCATCTTTTTCAGAAGCATATCCCTCTTCAATTTTGAAACATTATCCCACATAGTTTTACCATTTAAAAGATCATACTGGTGCTGAAAAACTCTGGCAGAAATGCCTTCATATCTAAATGTTTGTGCCTGACCAGATCCTAAATTATACCGAACTTTAACCCACATTGGCCTTTTGATCTTTAGAAAGTGTTTTGGATATGAAACACACCCTTCTTCCAATTCAACCAATTCTGGTGATGATTCTAGAATCTTAGGGTTGATCACTAGAACCGGCTTCTCTGCCGCCATAACAAAAATCTGAAGTGGAACCCCAATCTGATTGGCAGATATTCCTAGTCCATAATTATCATACATCACTCGAACCATATTGTCAACAAGTTCTACAAGATCAGTCTGTGGATTGATGAAATTATATTTTTCACAAGGCTGCTTTAGAATTGGATCATTACCATCAACAAGTTGCATCAGATTACCCCTAGAATTAGCTTAAGATTTGGCTTTTCATAATTTGGACCTTTCTTAATCTTACCATCTTCGCGATAGACCGGATTGCCGTCAGAACCAAGTTTGGTCATATTCGATCTTTGAACTTCAGCAAAACATGCATCAAGATCAATACCAAATGCCAGACCCGCTCCATAAGTTACATAAAGAATATCGGTCAATCCATCGGCAACTCCTACAATATCATGATCTTTAATTGCATCCTTCAATTCTTCAAGTTCTTCTCGAATTAGTTCATAACGAAGGGCCACTACATCCTTAGAGGGAAATTTTGGCTGATCTTGACATTCTTGTCCAAATGTCTTCATAAAATGCTTAACTTTTTCAAAATTTGTCATTATTATTCCTTATGCTGAGATTCGTGAAAAATCTTTTACCTTTTCAAACTTTATTATATTACTGAACTTATCTATCAGATTCTCTCTATGTGAAATGATGAACACATTTGTATCAGCACAGATTGTTCGAATTATTATATCTAGTTGTTCCATACCTGTGCCGTCCATCGCACCATCCATTATTTCATCAAGAACCAAAATATTTGAATTTGCACTGTTTCTCATCTTAGCGATGGCTCTCCAAGCAAATAGAATGGAAAGATCGACTCGCTTTTTCTCGCCCTCTGAGAATGATTCGTATGAGAAAGTGTCTCGGAACCTTGATTTGATAGTCTCGTTGAAGTTCTCATCCAACTCAAAACTGATCGGTAGTTCCATGATAGCTAGATATTTATTGATCAGTTTATTGATGACAGGAACATACTGCTTGATGATCTTTGCTTTGATGCCACCATCCTTCAACAGAACAGCAGCGACATCCAAAACTCCCTTGTCTTTGAATAGTTCTTCTCTGAACTTTTCCTTCTCAATATATTCTTTCTTGAGAGATTCGATGACATTTGTTTCATTGGTATCTTCAACATTCTTGACCTTGAGGTCTTCAATTTCTTTCGTTGTATCCTTTATATATGTATATCCGCTAGAGATATGACCATTATACTCAGAAATCTTTCGTTGTATCGCTGCAATATCCAACACAATAGCACCGATTTCTATAGACCTCTTATCAATATCTACAAACTGTGCCTCTAGAGTTTTCAGTCCCTCTTCCGTTTCGCGAAGAGACTTGCGCTTGCCTTCAATCGTCTCGTCCTTGAATGTGTGTTCAATGCCTTGCTTGCAAGTAGGACAGTTATCATTGTCATGATAGAAAGCAATCTCAGCATTTATCTTTTTGATCTTTTCTCTTAGGCTCTTGATGAGAGAAGCTGCTGTCTCTCGCTTCTTATTATTTGATTCCTGATCGGAAATAGAATCGCGAAGAGCAATCTCCTCTGTCGTCTTTTCTTGAATGAGAGCCTCATAATCATTGATCTTTTCTTGTGCAGCAAAAATCTTGTTTTGCAGATCGTCGATTTGTTGATCATTATTCTTCTGAAGTTTCTTGATTAGATTTCGGTGTAGAGTAATCTTTTCCTTGATCAAATCGATCTGGTATTTTACTTCTTGAATGTCGTTCTTGTTCTGTGAAATACGATCTTTCAGAAGAATATTCATTCTGGAGAAAATCTGAATATCAAGAAGGTCCTCAATAATCTCTCTGCGCTGACCTGTTGGTAGTTGCATAAAAGGAACAAAGGTCGAAGAACCCAGAATGATAATCTGACAGAAACTCTTGTGGTTCAGTTTCAGAATGGTTTTTTCTAGAACATCCTGATAGTCTCTAGCCGCAGCATCTTGATTTAGAAGAGTTCCGTCTTGCCAAATCTCAAACACATTTGGCTTCATGCCACGCTTGATGAGATATTCTTTGGTTCCAATCTGGAACTCAACCTCAACCATGAGGTTCTTCTGATTTATGGAGTTCAGAAGTTGAGGTCGATTGATTTTTCGGAATGGCTTTCCAAACAGAACATAAGAGAGTGCATCTAGAAATGTTGACTTACCTGAGCCATTCTGACCAATGATCAGAGTCGTAGGAGAATTATCCAGTTCAATCTCTGTAAATGTGTTGCCGGTACTAAGGAGATTTTTCCAACGAAGTTTTCTAAAGAACAGCATTACTTACCATCATCCAACAAGTTTCCCATAGCATGTTCATATCCAACTTCGTATGCAGCCTTGAGCCAGTTTATTATGTGTTCAGCATCAATACCATCCATTTTGTAGGTATAAAGATCATCGTAAAATCTTTCGCCACGAAGACTATACAATTCAATTTCGTTGAACCATTCTGCAAAAGTCATATAATTATCCTATATCAAGGGCGGAACTGTACAGTGATTTGAACAAATTGTCAAGTCTTTTCTTGTCAACATCTGTTGCCATATTATCTATGGAGTTATGTAGAATAGTCAAGGTATCATCCACATTTTCTAGAATATCTTCGTCATCAACCAAATCTAGATTCAAGTTATCATCAACCACCTGAACTTGAATAGGATTTTCCTTTTCGATCTTATCAACAAATAGATCAAACCAATAAGGATTTGTCTTGTTGATGACAATCACCTTGACGTAAGAATCCTTCAGATACGAGAAATCGAAAGACTTCAGTTGATCCGAATCTTTCCACTTATTATCGTCATACTTGACCTTATGAAACAGTTTATACGGATTCTCAATAAATGTCAACTCTTTTGTTTCAAGATCAAGCACATGAAACCCCTTTGGATCATTATAATCGCTCCATGACATTTCATATGGACATCCAAGATATGTGATGTTGCGAGAAGTTGATCGGTGGTGGAAATGTCCAGACAGAACAAGATGAAACTTTGAAAATACATTTGCTTCCATACCACCGTGATGTGGCTGTCCTCTGTGCATCTCAAATCCATCCAGTTCTAGGTGTCCTAGAAGAATATCAGCATTTGACTTCTCAATAATGTCCAGAGCCTGCTCTCTGTTATCATCACAGATCCATGGCATCATAACTATTTTATGACCACGAATATCTATTTCTGTAGGAGAAGAATATACTCCAATATCATATTCACCTAGAAGTAGATCCGGCGAGTTTACTTCATTTGTATTTTTATATGAGGTGCAATGATTGCCCACAATTAAATGCAGATTTATATTGTTCTCCCGGATAGGATCAAACCAATATTCACGACAACGCTTCAATGAAACAAAGTTGATAAACTTTCTTCTATCAAAAGTATCGCCCAAATCCACTACAGTATCTATATCGTTTTCTTTCAAATAAGGAAAAAATACATTCTCATAAAATCTTTGAAAGTGATTGTGCATAACATCTGCATCACCACGCGATCCAAAATGTTGATCCGTAATCAGAGCAATTTTAGTCACTTTCTTCCTTCATATTTCGCAATAATATGATCACAATATTCTTTGATATTTCTAATTGTCTGGACATAATTAAATCTTACATCTTGACGATTGCTTTTATCAAGAGCGTTATCACCCATCTGTCTAATTAATACTGGTACATTATCATACTTTAACATGTTTATACATCCTCTATAAAATTCTCCAATCCTCTTTTTTCTTGGAGCTTTGCTTCTTTCTTTAGTTTTGCGTTTTCAATACCTTCTTCATAAGAGGCAATGAACTTTTGTGTGTTCTCATAAAATTCTGATGAAAGGGCGTGAGGTACATCTGATACTTGAGCAGAAAAATTATTGTTATGAATAATCATATGCTCCATACCTTTGTATTTAACATACTGCTGTTTCTTTTCTTTATTGATTCTTGCAACAAATGCATTCCAAGCAGTCTGAGTAAAAAATGCAAATGGATTGCTTCCTCTGTCTGGATCAAACGTAGAAACATAATTTACAGAATTTTCGATGGCATCACCGATCATTTCATCTTTATAAGAATATGATGAGAAGTTTGGTCGATTAGCTAATTTTGTAGCGATCTTATAAAAACATTCCCCAATATAGTTGGGGATAATTGGCTTAATATCACCTCTTTCATCTGCTTCTCGGCAAAGGTGAATATAATCTTTGATTTCTTGATAAAATCTTTTATTATCAATATAATAAACAGAAGCCTTTTTCTTTACCATAATATCTCCTTACCTTAAACAACACTATACCACACATATCTTCTATGCCGAATAGAAAAATAAACTTTATTTTACACCAAATCTCTCTTGACATGGTTTGTAAGTATGATATACTCCTATTATAGGGTTGAAAATAATATTACTTATTATCTGATTTAGGTTTACTTAGAAACTCTTTGAACATATCCTTTAGCTTATCTGGATTAAATTCATTATCATCTAGAAAGTCATCTTCCAGATCATATCTGTCAATCATTGATTTCCTGAAGTTTTCATATTTAGGATAGTATTTAACCCAAGCCTCATTATAGAACTTTTCGATAATGTCTTTAGGAATAGTTACAGTAAGAACATGTTGGATATCAAAAACAACCATAGCTGAATCAGAAAGTGGATCATAAGGAGTATAAACATAATATCCTTTAGATGATGGATCATCAGAATCTTCATCCAACATTATATGTTGTTCCTTTTTAATGCTCATGGGAGCATATAAAGAAACCATATAATTATTATGATATATGAGTTTTCCAGCAATTCTGTCATTATTAGTAAGTCTGATAAGCACCGTTTCCATATTATAATCCTACATTGTAAAGTTTAAAAGAGAACTTCTCTTGAGTATATATCTTAATTCTTTCCAAGAAATGATTCAAAGTAAAATTCTTATGTGATTTATATTCAAGGTTGTCTATAATATCATAGAGAATTGCTTCATCTTTTGATTCGTGTAGACGAAGCATTCTACCAATAGACTGAAGAACTTTAATCTTAGATTTAGACGGAGAAGCAGCAATCATATGGTGTAATTTCTTAATGTTCACACCGGTTGAGGTTGTACCCAGTCAAAAGTGACCCGATAAGAATCGAGTCACATACCTCCATTTCTACCTTAGTTGGTTTCATCTTTAATCCTTTTCTTACAATTATCAAAATGCCACCTATGCATTGGAGAAATGTTCCCTATAACATCGCAGTGTGGGCACTTTACTTTTTTTGGCGAAGATTTTTCTTTAGGTGGTTTACTTGGTTTCTTTCGACCTCGTACCCAATTTTCTCTTGGAGCATCTACAGATTTTATTTCATCTACTCCATTGTTCCACCAAACCTTTCTTGTCTTTTTTCTTTTTTCTAATCTTTCTGCCTTTTTAATAGGATCTGCCCAAATTTTAAGTTGTATATTTCCCATATTTTTTCTTCTATTTTGTTCTCTTTCGGAATTAGATTTACCGATTTCTAGGTTTTTGAGATATTCTTCATCTTGCCATTTTGCTTTTATTTTTTTACCGGCATCTTCTCTTTTATTCATATCTCTATTAACAATAGTCATATTATCTCTGAATTTTTCTCTTTCTTCTTCAGGCATATTATCCCATCTATATTGCATTCTTTCACAAAAGAATTCATAATATTCGGGATCATTATATCTATCTATAACCTTTTGAATCATATAATTTCTATAATCTTCATCTTGCCATTGTAATTTCATTTGATTAGATAAAATTTCTGCAGAACCTTCCTTAGCATGTCTGGTTAACGACATTTGTTTGCAATGATCTCTAATCAAATCCTGTTCTTCGTCTGTCATTGAGTTCCACCTATCAATTTTCTTTTTTGAAATGTTGTCTCCAAAAAGTTTCTTGGCTTCATCAGATAATTCTTTCCACCATCTTTTTTGTGCTGTAGAAAGAAGATTTCGAGTGATGTCATCAGATGGAACCATATTATTTAATGGTCTAGTAAATGGTTTTATGGTATACGCCATTGCCAATAATTTATGGGCTTCTATGTGAGAAGCATACGGCAATCTAACTATATTAAAAGTTTCATTAATATAGTTAGGAAACATACTTCTTGGTAATATATGGTGGTTTTCACAATATATTTCATTTATTTCTTCAGTCTTATTAGATATACAATAATCTATATATTCAATTAACTTGTCTAAAGAATCTGGGGTTCCCAACACACTATAAAAAATTTCAATAAAATCCATATAAATATATTCTTATGACTACTGGTATATTTATATATTTATATTTTCACATATCCATATATCTGAAATATCGTCGTCACATGTAATATTTTCTACTAATTTAACAGAACCATCAGATAATAATACCTTTGTTCCTGACGGGAATGTTTTACTCACATCATTGAAATGTAAAGTTATATTATAATGTATATCTTCAATAGCATGACGAATCTTTTCTCTATCAGATCCTTTTACATCACCATCAACATAGAATACATTATGCTTTGTATCACTACTTATAGCATCATAAAGATCCTTACCATGTTCTTTCATTCTGAAGAATACTAGTTTATTGCCTTTAAGTGACAGAGTTAGATTTTTAATAAAGTTGGTTCTTGGTTGATATGATGTGATGAAATCTATTTCTTCTTGATAAGTCTTTTTCCTATATTTTTTTGTAATAGGATCGTATATACCTTTTGAATATTCCTTACAAATTTCATCTGGATATTTCAGAACTATGCATTTGATTTTGAGTTTAGTTACATCTCCACGATTCATTAATTCTTTGGTGGTTGTTGTTTTATACTTAGCTCCAAACAATCCTTCAATTGTGGCTTCATTTAATGGATGCCCATCTAAAGTTCCGGTCATGCCAAATCTATATTTGGTATTTTTCATATTACCAAGAATTTTTATGAGACTGGTTGCTTTAAAAGTGTGGACTTCATCTCCAATAACTAAATCAAACTGATCATACCATTCGGCAGACATTCCTCGTTTGCCATGCTCAAGCGATTGCCAAGTTGATATTGATAAATCTGCTGGAATATTATTATCTTTAGAAATTCCATCTAATGATGTATGAATAACGCCTTTATATCCATAAGATTCAAAATCAGATTTCAACTGAGACACCAGATTTATTGTTGGTACAATAATTAAAGTCTTGTTTTTATACCATTGAGTAATAATATATGCAATAAGACTTTTTCCGCTTGAAGTCGGACTAACTAGAGTTCTTCTATTACTTCTGAGACATTTAATAACAGCATCGATCTGATAATCTCTAGGCTCAAATGGAAGTTTTAGTGTCTTGATAAAATCAAGAACTTCATGTTCGGAAACATTCTCATATAGAAACTCATCATCAAAGGAAAACGAATACTCTCGTTCATCACAGAATTTTTTTATTCTTTGTGCCAGACCTTTATATACTAGCCTATTCATTCTTCCTACAAGTGATATATTTCCGTCCCACAAACGCGCTTTAAATTTTGGATGAAACTTGTAGTTTTCTGCTTTGAATGTTAGATAATCAGACAACTCCATCAAGAGGCCAGCTTCGCATTCTACTCTGGCATGAACTTCATTAAAATGTTTAAGGTGAATATCACTCATATCAATCCATTCATCATTTTGGTAAAATCAATTGAATTTTTTATCTGGAAACCGCGATTGGCTAAAGACTTTAGAATAGAATCTAGAGTACTTATCTTCTCTTTCTGGAGACCAATTTTCAGAGACAATTTCTGAATTTGAGGATCGGCGTCAATATGCATACCAATATCCCCTTTCAGAATCATCTTCTGATTAGGTTCCCATCCATTTTCCTTAATCGTATCTAGATCCAAAGTACCAGCAAAATATTCTGTCTTTGTCTTAAATAATATCTTGTATTCTTGTTCAAGACGCTGGAGAGTCAATCTCTCTACGGCAAAGAACTTTAGATATTTTGAGTGGATTTTTGGAATTTCTAAAGATTCATTATCAAGTGCATTTTTATCAATAATAGAGTCTTTTGACCAATTTTCGAAGATTTCGTCGAGCGTCATTATAAACCTTTCTCATATCAAACATCATAGGGATTATTTGTTTCCCCATTAACATAAACATAATCATAACTTCTATATGCCAATTTCATACTGGCAGTAATAAATTGAATATCCTTAGCATCTGTCTCTAATGTAAACCCAGATAGATATACTGGAAGAACATCATAAAACTGAATTGAAATATTCGGATTCATATTTCCATCAAGAATGACTAAAGTAGCATCTGAATAAATTGCATTTTTATCATATCTTGGTGTAGTATATATGACTTTAGATTCGTTGAAATTTTCAGGCTTACCTAATGCTTTAATCCAATCATACAATTCAAAATATCCATTTAAATTTTCATCAAGTTTGAAAGTAATATTTAGGTCATCATAATCCAGATGATCTCCGGGAAGCGGAGTTTTCACGAATGGATTTGGCATTTCAGCAGGAGTAAGAGTTACGCCGGGAAAATCCACTTTCTGAATGAAATAGTTAAAATTTGGTGATCTTCCGATCTTAAAACTGAAACCAACTTGACCTAGAAAATTCAGATTTCCGGGATTGTTTGTGAGTGCATTCATGGTTTTCTCCGATATTCATTGGAGTATTTATGATTTATATGTTGACACTGATTATATGACTCTATATACTATGTAATATAAACCAGCATAGAAAGATATGATATGAATTATAAAGAATTATTTATGGTAAACGGTAAGATCCCTGCGAAGAGAACTTCTGAAAAATATCTTATTAAGCATAATTTGCTTGATGTGGTGGTGAACTATGGATATGGGTTTAACACAGAAGTTCACAATTTATCATTCAAAATTCAATGTATGGTTGTTGGTATAACAGAAGCACCAACTTGTGAAGTATGTGGTGAATATACGTTTAGAAATAAAGATGTTGCTGGTATTGAATTTAGGCGGTTTTGTTCCATAGGATGTTCTACTAAAGTTAGATCTGACGATCATTATTCTAAAAGGGATGCGATTGCTGCCAATGAAATGCGCAAACAAACTATGCTTGACAAATATGGATATGAATATAATTCTCAAAGACCAGAAATAAAGAAAATTTTATCTATCACAAGAACGAATTATCATTTAAGTGTTGATACACAAGAAAAACTTACAGATAAGAAATGGATGTATAATGAGTATATTATCAACAATAGAACTGCAGTAGATATTGCAGACGAATTGGGGGTATATTATGGTACAGTAATATCATATTGTAAATCTCATGGATTTAAGATAAAACAAACATCAAATTATTCATTATATGAGGTTGAACTGTCTAGATTTCTAACTGATTTGGGTGTTTATCATGAACGCAATGATAAAATTCTAGGTAGAAAAGAAGTTGACATTCATATTCCATCTAAGAATATTTGTATAGAAATTGATGGCCTTTATTGGCATTCATATGATATGAGAGTTTCGGTAAAAGAACGAAAGAAATCATTACAAAAGTCTATAGAATGTGAAGATCAAGGATTACAATTATTGAGGATATTTGAGGACGAATGGATATTGAAGCGAGATATTTGGAAATCAATTATCAAAGTTAAATTGGGAATTTGTAATAATAAAATTCATGCCCGAAAAACAAATATAATGTCGGTATCTAGTCTAGAGGCCAAGGAATTTTTGAATAATAATCATCTTCAGGGATTTGTTGCTGGAAAACATTATGGATTATATCATAATGGAGAATTAGCTCAATTGATGACTATTGGTAAATCTAGGTTTGAAAAAGATAAGATAGAATTATTGCGTCTCTGCACAATTAAAGATACTGTGGTTGTGGGAGGGTTGACAAAACTACTTAAGTTCATTAATATAGATCTTGTTTCTTATGCCGATAGAAGATATTCAAATAAAGAAGCATATCATGGGTTTATATTTGAGAAATATACTGATATTGGATATTTTTGGACTGATAAAAAAATAAGAATTAATCGCTTTAATACACAGAAGAATAAACTATCGAAATTATTAGGTTCTGGGTATGATGAATCTAAAAGCGAGTTTGATAATATGATTGACAACAAATATAGAATCATATATGATTGTGGTCAATGTAAGTTTACATATTATTCATAAAAATAGAGGAGTAAGTTTCCCTACTCCTCTATTTTCAAACTACATAATAATCAGCAACAATTAAAGGATGTTGTTGACAAGAGTTCTGCGATAATATAGGTTAGTGCTCTGGATCAACTGACCGGGAGTGTAACCATTGGGGTTAGCGCCAAAAGCGAATGGATTGGCGACGACCCCGTATCTGGTTTTGAAGCCGATTTTCGGTTGAAAGGTATCCTGACCAACTGCACGAACCATCTGTAATGGAACATATGGGCAGTAGAACAGACCAGCATCAAATGCTGAAGCACCCTTATAACCAACAGTCAGATAGTTACCAGCAGCATAGGGATCGATATAGACGCGAATGCGACCATTAAGAACACCAGCGAAGGTATTACCTGTATCATCGACTTCAAGGTTATTGCTGTTAAGAGCAGGAGCGTAATCAAGAACACCGGCCATCTGAAGAGCAGAAGCAACGTCAGAAGAGCAGATCATGATATTGCCCTTACCACGACGGGTGTCTTTGGCAATACGGTTAGCTTCACGCTCGATCTGGAACATCAGACCCTTGAACTTCTCAACTGACCAACGACCATTTGAGTCGATATCAAGATCGAAAGTGCCTGCAGTGGTGGTTTCAGCAGCACCCTGATTAGCGGTTAGATTGATGGTACGAACGATTTCGCGGTTGATTTCAGCAAGAATTTCTGCTGAAAGGATGGTTGATAGTTCAGTCTCAGCATCCAGACCGTGAATTGCCTTCAGATCCTGAGCTAGTTCGATGGTGTATTCAGCCTTCAGGGCGCGTGACTGAGCGGTCACGGTAACCTTGTCGATGCTGAAAGCCATCTGGTTGAAGTCAACGTTACCAGTTGAACCAAGAGCTTCTGACTGAGCAGAATTAGCACCACCAGCAAAGTTATAGGTCTGTGAGTTGCCTGAAACAACAGTGGCGGTGTTCACACCGTAGATGCCACCCCAAGTCTGATTGGCTTGGCCAACGACCTGAGTATTGCCTGTGCGACCATAGGTTGACTGGCCGGTGTTAGCTTCGTTGTAGAAGGCATTGGCACCGCTCTGATTGTCGTACTGAGGACGAAGAGCAAAGATCAGGCCGGTAGGACCAGTCATTGGCTGAACGCCGCAAATGTCATAAGCAATCAGGTTAGGCATTGCACGACGAACTAGTGAAATTAGAACTGGATCATAGTTCTGTACGCCACCAGAAAGTGATGTTGCAAGTGAACCTGAAGTCTCAGACAGCATTGATGTCTGACCGCCCTGATTGCCCTCTTCCATAAGAGCACGTTCGGTGTTCTCTAGAAGCTGTGCAATGACAGAACGCTTGTGGTTGTTCTCGATACGGGGCAGAGCGTCATGCTCAAGAATAGCACTCCACTTCTGTTGAATTTCTGAATGTAAGCTCATTTTAGTAACTCCCTTATTCTTTTTTGAGTTATTGTTTATTTATACTAATTAAACTTTTGAGATTCTCGCAAGATGTTCAGCATACACTTTCATGTTTGAAGGAACATTTGCCTTTGTGTCTTCCTCTGCGAAGAAATCTTCAGTTAGAGGTTGAGCAGCAGTATGTGACTTCTTAGATGAAAAGTATGATTCTTTGATTGTTTCCGCCTTGGAAACGAAATCGCCCACATCAGCAAAGCTAATGTTTTCTGCCAGAGACTTAAACTTTTCTCTATCAGAGATAGTCATACCCTCTGTCATTTCGGCAACGATTTCACCGATTTGAGAATATTCAATCTTTTCTGAAAGAGAAATGTTCTTTTCAACTTCCTCATTTAGACGATGATTGAGATTCTCAATTTCTTCGGCCATCGAAGATAAAACGTCTTCGCGGTCTTCAGAAACTGTTACATAATTGGTCTCAAAGAGATTCTTCAATCCAAGAAGGAACTCTTCAGCCATTTCGACCTTAAGACCATTATCAATAGCTAGTTCATTATCTGCAACCCACTGATTGGCTACATATGACATATACTTGTCAACGGACTCAACTAATTCTTCATGAACATGATCAATAGCTTCTTCTAGAGCAGCAGTATATTGCTCCTCAAGACGAGATTCCATAATAGCCAGACGTTGATTAACTGCAGCTTCATAAACTACAGCAGCACGGTTCATAAGATCTTCTGACATCTCTTCGCCAGTGAAGATTTCTTCAACGTGCTCACGAGCAACAATAGGCTTTACAGCAGTTGCAGCATGAGTTGTTGTATCATAAGTTTCACCGCCATTTAGATTTTTATCCGCTGAACGCTTATTGACAGAATCAGTAGTTGATGATACTGCCTTATAAACATTAAGAACTTCTTCATGACTGCGTGATTGAAGATCATTCATCAACTTAGCCAGAACTTCTGATTTAGTTGTCTGTGAATATTCTGTTTCGCCTGCTGACTTGTCGGCACCACGCTTTGCGCTACCTTGAATTGCAGGCTCTGGAAGTTCACTTTGACCATCAACTGACTTGAAATTCTCATCAAGTTCATGGCTTTGCTTTCTAGTTGCCATTGGTTTACTCCTTTGTTTTATCTATTTATAAAATCTTTATTTTGAAGATAATCTACGAAGATAATGCTCAAAATATGCGATGCTATTTTCATTGATGGCAGATACAGTCATCTTTTTCATTTCCTGCTTTGTCTGTTCAATAAACTGTTGTGCTTGCCAAGAATCATTAGATGAATCATAAACCCAGTTTACATTTTCCATGATTCCGCGAACGAATGCTTGAGGTGCCGAAGGGTCTGCAACAACATCTGCAGCAGTAGCCAGAACAAAATCGTCCTTGACTTCCATGATGCCATCTTTACCCTCAACCACTGAACCCATACCTCTTGATGACATACCAAGTCTGGCACCATCTTCAATTAGACCGGCAACAATCTGACCATAAGGTGTACTGGTTACTTTCATACGACCAATAACATTGTTGCCATCCCATTTAAGAGATTCATGAAGTCCACAAACTCTTTCTAGATTGATATTTGGTCCCTGAGGATGTCCAAGTTCAGCATATGCACGGTTTTCTTTAATATACTTTCCAGTATATTTGTTCACAGCATTTTCTAGAATTGATCTACCATAACGGCGACCATTTCTATTTGGTTCCTCTGCCATCATGAAGATGCCTTCTAGATACAGATTCTTCTTGCCATCTTCTCTGGCTTCTGAAATAACACGAATTTCTTCAATGTTTTCGGTGATCAGTTTCATTTCTTAGACTCCAGCCGTATTATAAGCATACTTGGTTAGAACAAGAGCGATAGAAGATTGAGTATTGGCTGTATTCGCAGTGATATTAGCAGCATTGTTTGATCCCATCAAAAGAAGACCCTCGGCAGAAACATCCCATGTTCCACTAGTTCCTGCTGGTGCTTGGAAAATTACATTAGATCCTTGCTTTACAACCCAATCGCCTGTCCAAAGAATACGAGCAAGTGCCATACCAGTTACAGTTTCAACTGAACTATTTGGAGAAGCGATATTTGCTGTGGTATATGTTACATTGGCGGTGTCGAATGTTCCGACATGACCACCGATTTGATTTTTAATGATCGGCATTATTCTTCTCCTGTATTATAAGAAGATCTTTTTTTCTTTGCTCGAATAATACCAGATGTTCTATTAGCAAATTTTCTGCGATTTTCATCTGCTGCATCAAGATCAACATCTCGGTTTATTTGATATTGAGCGATTTGCTTTCCTCTATCTTTTCCGGCAGGTTTCAGATATGATTTAATTCGTTCTTTTGTATCAAGAACTTCATCAATATGTTCGAGATTATCCTTTAATAGATTACGGAATACAACATTAACCGCTTCCTTCATGGTCTTCTTACCACGAAGTTTCTTGAAATCATCAGAATCTAAATGTCCATTATGATTAGCATCTAATTTATTTTGATTACCAATTAGTTTCTTTTCGATAATGGTATATGCACCAGATTCGATCATCTCTTGCATATTTGTATCTGCTTCCATTTCAGTCAAAGGCTCAGATTCGAATGAATCTCCCTCAGCAGTTTCTGCATAGAGATAGAAATTCTCTAAAGATTCTTTTCTATAATTTACAGAACGATGAATCGAAACATTGGTTGCTTTTTCAAAAGGAGTTCTTACATCTTCTGGAGGTTTTGGAGTTGTGTCTGTTATTCTTATGTTAGTAAGTCTTGGATTACCTTTTGCGTCCTTACGACGAACGAAACTGGGATATTCATCGCTTTCATTAACTGCAGTTTTGCGTTCAGCAGTATCTTTTTGAACAGGAGGGGTATCGGCTGGATCTGATGAAGGAGATTTGTCTGCATTACTTGTCATATACTGATAAAATTTTGTAATAATATTCTGACAATTTTCAAGTTGAGTTGATATTGCAGGAGGAACTTTCCTATTTTCATCCATCAATTCAAAAGAATCTGCAGCCTGAAGCGCAATTGCCTCTAGAATATTTTTGATATTAGGTGCATCTTGACGAAAGTCTGTATTGTTAACCGACATCATTCCTAATGAAGGATTATCAGAAGTTGATGACGATGATGCCACTCCGGGATTTTCGTCTTCTTGTAGACCAAATCTTCTGGCAATAACTTTAGCAAAAGGATTATCAGATTCACCAAGACCGGTTCCAGTATCACCAATACCAGTTTCACCAGAAACAAGTTTCATAGGACGATCTGCAATACGAGTCTTGTCTTTCTTAGTTCCGCCACTATAGACATCTTGCTTATTTCCAGACCTATCTGCTTCTCCAGACGTTCCATTGGCGTCAGCTTGACTTCCAGCCCCTTCAATAGAATCTTTTGACCAATAAGCAGTCTTAGACTCTCCTTCTGGTCTAGCTGTCTTAGATAGATAATCGCTGTTGTCCTTATCGACTCTTGCTTTTGTCATTATTCGTCCTCTTCGACTTCTCCTAGACTCAGGCCAATTTCTTGTTTCCTGCCCTCTAGTGCCTGATTAATCTTTTGCCTCATGACATAATCGAATGTTTGTTCAAGACTAGCGACTTCTCCATTAATGGCGGCATCAACTACATCGTGGGTTGTATATTCGTTATCACTCATTTGCATCTCCTATTTATAAATTTTAATTACCTGAAGGGTTTCTTCTAACAGGCATTTGTCTAGTGAATGGTCCAGATGGACCTTGAACAATTTCAGTTTTTCTTTCTTTTGGCACTCTTCTATTGTGAGGAGCAGGTTCTGCATCTTTTCCACCAACATTTCCAGATGATACACCAGAATCCTTTTTAGGTTCAGGACTTGGCGCAGATCCTTTACTTGAAGAATCGCTACCAAAACCACCTTGATCATCATCTTCTGGACCCATCATCATTGGAGTTCCATCTGGATTAAGGCCCCTCTCAGCCATTTCTTTGGATTCTTTTTCCATCTGCTGAGACATTTCTTTAATGTCATTATCTGTCTGGAATAGGACATTTTTCTTAACCCACTCTTGTGAATAGAACATACCAAGAAATGGTTGAATCTGTGCAAGTGCTCCAACACGATTCAGAAGAATTTCTGTGTCTTTTAATTCAGCAAAATAGTTATCTCTTGCATAATCAAAGTGAATTAGATCCTTAATCTCATCCCAATCCGATTGTGCAAAAACCTTTTTAAGAATTAATTGCTTCTCTAAAGCACCAAGTAACAGAGCAGAGAATCTAAGTCTAAGTCTATCAATGAATTTTTGGAACGAAAGTTCATCTCGGCTGATTTCATCTGATTGGCCAAGACTAAATCCGGATTCATCAGGATTCAATCTTGATACAGGAACATTTAAAGCTCTATAAAGTTTCTTTTCAAAATATTCTACGTCTTCTAGCTTACCAAGATTTTGTCCTGATGGAAGTGTAGTAATTTCTGTTCCGTTCTGACCTTCACGACGAGGCAGCCAGTAGTCTTCAAGCATGGTATTTTTGGTATATACCCCTGCATCCAGAAGATATGTGTGATGGCTGTGATAGGTTTCTTCTTGGTCGATTGTCAATGCGGCCACAGTAGTTTTTTCATCTAGAAATTCTACAGAAATAACTTTATGATTGTTCAGGATTTCTGCCTTATATCCTCTAGATCCAAATTGACCCTTGATATTGGTTCTATTCAGATTATTGACACTACAATATTCATTTAGATTTTCAACAATTTCAATATCGCCATTTGGATTGAATATTTTCCAAGTCTTTGATTTACTTACAATTCCTATTCTGGCTTGACTCAATTTTTGCTTCCATTCATCAGATCCTCTTTGAGAAGTTAGATTTCTTCTAATCTGATCTTTTGGTGGACAAAGGGAAGATCTCATTTTATTCCAAGTTTCAAATCCACAAATCTTAGAGATTTTGACCAAATCTTTTTTGATTAGATGATCAAAATTCTTGTTCTTGACATGATTTTCTGAATTCAGCGACATCCACTCAGAAATAATTTCTTCATTTGAGTTTAGTTCATACAAAATCTCATCTGAAGTTTTTCTCATAGATAGCATATTGACGACTTGACCAATAATCGTATCGGTATATCGTATTGTTTGATTTTCTGTGTGATATAGCCAATGATCTAGATATCCCATATAAACGAGATTTTCTGGATTATTATTCATTCTGTTGAAGTCTAGGTGATGAACAACAGAAAAATCCTCAGTATGATCTTTGTAAACCTTGGTTTCTGTTAGTCCTAGATCGTCTTTCCACTTGGCAACTTCCCTGTGTGTAAATTCCCAAGTCTTGGTGTCATTAAGATAAATCTGTTCGTATTCTTTGCTGTTATTAGCAACCTTATTGGTTCTACGGTATCCGGGAATCAAAGATTCACCAACTTGAAGATCCTTGGCTTCAATGAATCCTTTATTCCAAACAGGAAACTTATGATCTGGAGTACAGACTACACTCTTTCCGTTGTCAAAAGTGACTCTAACCACATCACTTTCTTTCTTGGTAATACCTGCCCAAGAAATAGGTCCGGGATAAAACTTGCCTGTAATAGGATCACAAGAATAAACCCAGTTTGTTCTTCCCTGATTATATTCAGAGATAATTTCTTCTATAGTTAAAGTTCTTCCATCAAGAAGTGGAATTTTTGTGTCTAGAGCATAACATGCGAACTTACGATCATCTCTTACTGCACCAGTGGAGGCATCATAGATTAGTCGATTCTTATGCTTTACCATCATATCACGCATATGTTGTTCTGCCTTCATCTTAGGCATCTGACCAACATCAATATAGAACACACGACGCTCAGGAGCGCGAGAAATACGATAAATTACTGTGGCGTCTTCAAGAATACGAAGTTGATTTAATGGCTTGATTGCCTTATGGATATATGATAATACAAGTTTTCCGTCTTTATCCATAAGTCCTGATGTGCAATGGAGAATTGAATCTGTGGAAATCCTCAGACCCTGATTGTCCATACCAGTAGAACCGGTTGCCTTGAATCCTTTTTCGTTATAAACATAAAACTCGGCAGTGTTCCTGTTGATATAGATTTGACCCTTACGTTCACGAGTAAGTAATCTTACCTTACGAATTTTGCGGGGATCTATATAACGAAGTTCCTGAATGCCTTGTTCTGGATTATTCTCATCAATCATAACATGATAGTAGAGTCTTCCATCTACATACCATCTACGGAAAATTTCATATCCATAGTTATTGAAATTAAGAAGCTGAGTGACCCCATCAAATTCGTCTTGAACGATTTTCTTGATTTTATCGTTTAAAGACTTAATATCATCTAGATTTAAAGTAACAATTTTATCATTGCCTTCTTTAACGATGGCTTCATTTGTTACTTCATCAACTGCCTTTTCACACTCTGGCTGGAGTGCCATTTCTCTATATTTGACAA
>Ga0208875_1000017_pt1 | contig 91112 bp, 111 predicted proteins | sample CryBogCBH25Aug08_FD_184612 | JGI IMG/M metagenome (GOLD analysis project Ga0208875, IMG submission 184612) | Freshwater microbial communities from Crystal Bog, Wisconsin, USA - CBH25Aug08 (SPAdes) (version 2) | ecosystem: Environmental > Aquatic > Freshwater > Lake | place: Crystal Bog...
TGTGCTGATTTACTTATGGGATTACATGAGGCGCAAAGTAACAATGACAACCATAACTATTACCACTTTGCTTCAAACGCCATCAAGGAATTAAGAGGCAAGACTATTACCATTAAAACTAAACAATATAAACCACAACGCACATGGGTAGGACTAACTGAACTAGACTGCGTAGGTTGGTTTGGCTATGACACGGGAGTTGGCGCTTGGTTTGAAACAAACAAAGGTGATGATGACTCTATTCCGTTATACAAAGAACCACCACAGCGTGAATGGGTAGGACTGACTGATGAAGAGATACAAGAATGTCTGCAAGGTTTGCCAACACAGACCATCGATGTGTATGCAAGACGCATTGAAATTAAGATTAAGGAGAAGAACACATGACTGACGAAGAAATACACAACATTTATTTGCACATGAGTGGCAAAGCGGAAGGGTTAGTTGAAGCGACTGGCACGGCTGACTTTCCTGTATTGTTTGCTAGAGCAATACTTGAGTACGAAGGACTGACAAAAGATATGCAAAACATGGCATCTAAATCTACTTATAAAGAACAACTAGAAACAAAAAATGAACCTGTGGCGTGGGAACAGTTCCATGAACACATGGCGGGGCCAAATTATGTTGCACCACAACGCACATGGGTAGGACTGACAGAAGAAGATTTAAAACTACTATCTGCTGAATGGCGAATTGTTTATGGCGCATGGATGGATGACTTTGCCAAAGACATTGAAGCCAAGCTGAAGGAGCGTAACACATGACTAAAGAAGCATTACAAATTGCATTAAATGCGTTGACTGATTTTGATTACGACAAACGCATCAAGGCTATTGAAATTATTAAAGAAGCACTAGAAACAAAAGATGAGCCTGTGGCGTGGATGAACAGACACGGTGCTTGTAAGACTTCTTTGTTTAGGGAGATGGAAGCTGGCGCAAAAGAAGAATACACCATTCCTCTTTACACCACAACACAACGCACATGGGTAGGACTGACGGATGACGATGAAATTCCTTGGGATGGGGTCGATGCCAAGTCTTTTGCCAGAGCCATTGAAGCCAAGCTGAAGGATAAGAACAATGGATGAAAATACACGCCCTTGGTACACCATTGATGAACTAAATGCGTGGGCTGATAATTACCAAAATGAGCAGTGGCATAAAGCCGCAATCAGGCTTGGAGAAGAATTAGCATCTGTTGGGCCTGTTGGCTATTACGAAATGGACGCAAAAGAATGGCTTGATTGGGCTATGTCAACCGTACAAACTCGCACATGGGTAGGACTGACGGATGATGAATTTAATGAACTTTACGATAAATATGTTCCAGAATCTTGCTACGCATTGTTAATTGAAAAAGTAGAAGCCAAGCTGAAGGAGCGCAACACATGAAGAAACCTGAAGACGATGGTTATGAATACAAAATATATGACATGGCAAGATTTTATGTACCCGAAGGTTTGTATTCAATTGAAGATATTGAAAAAATGCTTGTTCACATGAAAAAAACAAAACAAAAAACAGAAGCATACCTTGCAAAAACATTAGAGCCAATTAAGGAGAAGAAAACATGATTAGAAAAGACATACAAAAAGCATGGAACATGATGTCTATGCATAACAGTGAATTGTTGTTGGAGAACTATGAGCTGAAGGAGCGCATCAATAAATTAGAAGCACAACTATTTAAAAGAACATTTTGGGGGTACATCAAATGTTTGTGGGTTAATAGGAGGGTGTTATGACTGAAGAAGATGAAGAGTTTGATCGTATACAAAAACGCATTGATCGGTACAAAGAAAATCCACGATGGAGAGACCACAGTATTTGGGTAGGATTAACGCCTGATGAATTGAATGAAATTTTTGATTCGTTTAAGACATGGAACAGTTTTCAAATAACAGATGTTTATTTTGCAATTGAAACTAAATTAAAGGATAAAAATGGATACTGAAGAAATTATTGAGTTGGCTAAACAAGCGGGGTTTTTTATTAACGATGAACTGACAATTACATCTCCATTTATTGAAGATATTTGTATTTCGCCGATGCTTAAAGAGTTTGCCAAGTTGGTAGCGCAAAAAGAACGCGAAATCTGCGCTGACTTTGTAGCGGGCTGGACGGGCCCTGATGGTAAGCATGGCTGTGCTAGAGCATTACGAGGTCGGTCTGATGGAGAATGATTTCCCATTGAACCTACGCGATTACTTTGCATCAGCGGCAATGCAGGGCATGTTGGCTAACCCAAATTTAGAAAACACATCTGCTTTTGACATAGCAGACTGGGCGTACTACCAAGCAGACGCAATGATTGAAGCAAGGAAAGCAAATGAGGTGTCCTGAATGCGCAGTATGGACAATAGTAGTATCGACAAGACAGACTGCTAAAAGCTATACTAGACGGCGAGAATGTGCAAATGGGCACAGATTCACAACCCATGAAACGGTAATTAAAAAGGAGAAACAAAATGCCTTACGTCAACACGCCGAGACCATACAAGAAAGAGTATCAGGAACAGAAAGCAAGGGGCGAGGAGAAACGCAGAGCGGAACGCCAAAGAGCTAGACGCGCTATCGACAAAATGTATCCCGATAGGGACAAAAACGGAGAAGCCGATATTCGCCAGGGCAAAGACGTTGCCCATGTTAAAGCATTAGATAAAGGTGGCTCGAACAAAGCGGGCGTCTTTATTGAAAGCGCACATGGCAACAGATCATTCAAGCGCGACTCTAAGAGAAACCTTGTCTCTGAGACTACCAAGTCCGAGAAAGGCGAAAAGAAACTAAGCAAAGTAATAAAGTTAAAAAAATGATATTGCAAAATTACAAGTGGCCTAGACCGATGGGGTTTACGCCATTTGAACATCAAAAAGTAACTGCGGATTTCTTGGCTAACAACACCCGTGCGTTTTGTTTTAACGAGCAAGGCACTGGCAAGACTGCTTCTGTAATTTGGGCCGCTGACTATCTAATGTCAGCAAAGATCATTAAGCGTGTGCTTGTGATTTGCCCTTTGTCCATCATGCAATCCGCATGGCAAAACGATTTGTTCAAGTTTGCTGTACACCGCACTGTTGATGTAGCGTATGGTAGCGTGGATAAGCGAAACAAAATAGTTAATGGGTCGGCTGAATTTGTAATCATTAACTATGACGGCATACCATCTATTGCTGAGTCTGCATTAGATAAGTTTGATTTGATTGTGATTGACGAAGCCAACGCATACAAGAATGTGCAGACCAAAAGGTGGAAGACCATGCGTAAGCTAGTCACTCCTAATACTTGGGTTTGGATGCTAACTGGAACGCCAGCGGCTCAGTCGCCTGTGGATGCGTATGGCTTGGCTAAATTGTGTGTGCCCAATAGCGCGCCTAGATTCTTTGGCGATTACCGCGAGTCAGTAATGCAAAAGATCAGCATGTACAAGTGGATACCACGGCCTGATTCAAACGCCACAGTATTTAATTTACTTCAGCCCGCGATTAGATTTGAGAAGTCTCAGTGTCTTGACCTGCCTGATAAAATGTACATCAGTAGACATGCACCACTAACAAGCCAACAGGAAAGATACTATAAAGAGTTGAAAACAAAACTTCTAATGGAAGCGGCGGGCGAGGAGATTAGTTCTATAAACGCGGCGTCCAAGATGAGCAAACTATTGCAAATATCTTGTGGTTCTGTATATTCAGATAGTGGTGCGGTGATTGACTTTGATGTATCAACACGACTCAACGCTATCGAGGAAGTTATCAATGAGGCGAGCCATAAGGTTCTAATCTTTGTGCCGTTTAGGCATACGATAGAACTACTCAGCGCTCACTTGAAGAAGGCGGGCATAGAGATCGATGAGATACACGGCGACGTACCAGTGCGCAAGCGCACAGAAATTTTTAAACAATTCCAAGAAGGGACTAGACTCAAAGCACTTGTAATCCAACCCCAAGCGGCGGCGCACGGTGTTACCCTAACTGCCGCTGACACTATCATATGGTATGCTCCTGTGACGTCATGCGAAACGTACTTGCAAGCAAATGCACGCATCGATAGGCCAGGCCAAAAGAACGCCATGACTATTGTGCATATCGAAGGTAGCCCAATAGAGCGTAAGCTCTACGCTATGCTCCAGAACAATATCAACAATCACGAAAAGATTGTTGAGTTGTACAAAAAAGAACTCGAAGACACTTGACAAAGTCTAAAGAGTTCCTACAATAATCTTTCACTTCAAAGGAAATAATATGGATGAACAATCTGTAGAAGAACTGTCCACTGAATATCTCAAGATACGCAAAGAGCGTGAAGAGATTAAACAGTACTACGATCATATGGACAAACTGCTCGTCGATAAGATGGCAGACGTAGAAACTAAATTGTTGGATATTTTGAATGCGCAAAACGCAAGCAGTATATCTACAAAGACTGCAACAGTAGTGCGTCGCATTACAAGCAGATACAACCCATCAAACTGGGATGCTGTATATGACATGATATACAAGTACAAAGCGTTTGGGTTGCTTCACAAAAGAGTGCATGACACAAACATGAAGCAGTTTTTAGAAGAAAACCCCGACGTGTATCCCGAGGGTTTAAATGTTGACAGTCGGTACACAGTAGTAGTTAAACGTAAATCACAGGAGTAATCATGGGTAACATCACCACATTCAAAGACAATCTTCCCGCCCACTTACAAAACGTAAAGTTGGATGACTTCACCAAAGCATTCACTTCAAGCGGTGGCTCAAGCAAGCGCATCTCGTTGCGTGGCCGTGTATTCCGTCTTGTTGACGGCGGTAAAGAGATTGCAAAAAATACTGACCCGCATTTAGATGTAGTAATTGTCAACGGCAGTAAATCTGTACAGAAGAAATATTTTGCAACAGACTACAATCCTGATGAGGCCGCACAACCCGATTGCTGGTCTAGCAATGGCGAGCGCCCCGACGCAGAAGTGGCTGACCCACAGGCTGACCACTGCAAAGAATGCAAGCGCGCTATCAAAGGCTCTGCGAGCGGTGGCAAAACACAATGTAAGTTTTCATGGAATCTTGCATTAGTTTTGAAGAACAACATGGCGGGCGACATTTACCAATTGGTTGTGCCATCCAAGTCTTTGTTCGGCACGGGCGACGTTGACCATATGCCCTTTATTCAATACGCTAAGTATGTTGCGCAGTCAGGCTACAACTTGAACATGCTCACAACACGTTTGACGTTTGATACGGATTCTGATTATCCCAAACTTACATTCAGCAATGTAGCGTTTCTTGATAGCGACGACTACGATATCTCTGTTAAGCAAGGCGAGTCGCAGATTGCCGTCAACGCAAGTAAGCTAAGTTTCAGCGGTAAGAAACCTGAACCCACATTGCCTAAGATGGTGGCTCCAGCGGGCTCGGCCGCAGCGGCTTTAACAGCTCCTACTAAGAGAGCAGAGACAAAGAAGGCAGACGCGCCAAAGCCTAAGACTGGTCTGGCTACTATGGTTGACGACTGGGGAGATGATGCGTAATGATTGGTTACTCACAGCAAACTGTTCGTTTGAATAGAGATGCTGATGGGAAATCGCTGGGAGTAAAGCTCGGGCGAGTTTGCATCGCCCGAGACATCCCAGTCTCTGATGTCATGGAATTTTTTAGCGTCTCAAAACAAACTGTTTACAATTGGTTTTGTGGCGTCCATGTCCCAGGAAAAACCCATGCGGCTAGTATTCAAGATTTTTTAAACCGCGTCAGATAACCGTGAGAGTTTCCTATGGCAGACACCAAACTACTTGAAAATGTAGTTCCGCAGGGTCTGGGTTGGTATGTTGTTCTTGGATTAGCAAAAGACAAAAAGTCAATCCAAACTTTTCATAAGACCCTTGAAGAGGTTGAAGCACAAGCCGAGGATTTAGTTTCACGGTCATACAACGCTTTCTTTGGTTGCGGTAAATATAAAACAAGTGATAACAGAGAAGCCACAAATTGTGGTTGGATGCAGTCATTCTTCTTAGATATTGACTGCGGGCAAGACAAGGCTATGCCTGACAAGACGGGCAGGATCAAAGGCTACATAGACCAGCAGACTGGAATGCAAGCCATCAAAGAACTGTGCAAGATACTCAAGCTACCTAGACCAACTGTGGTTGACTCGGGGCGTGGGTGGCATATCTATTGGCCTTTGACTGAGCCTGTTGAGATTAGCAAGTGGCTTCCTGTTGCACATACATTCAAAGCCCGTTGCATAGAATCCAAGATCATTATTGATCCTGATGTACCCGCCGATGCCGCGCGGGTGTTGCGTATTCCAAGTACCAAGAACTTCAAGGACGATCCTCCTAATGATGTTGTCTTGATGTACGAAGCTAAGCCTATGCGGTTTGAGGACTTTGCGGGCTTGATGGGGCCGCTTGTTCCTATTAAACCAGCGCACGTTCCCAAGCAGTTGGATGAACTAACCAAGGCGGTGATCGGTAACAAGCAATCTAGGTTTAGGCTTATCTTTGATAAAACACTTGAAGGCACGGGATGTGAGCAGTTGCGTTACATCATGGAGCACCAAGATCAGATTGAGGAGCCGTTATGGCGTGCGGGTCTCTCCATTGCAAAGCATTGTGTGGATGGTGATAAGGCTATCCATATCATCTCCAATAAGCATCCACAGTACAGCAAGAGCGAGACTGAGCGCAAGGCGCATTTGATTAAAGGCCCGTACACCTGCGAGACTTTCAACGACTTCAGACCCAATGTTTGTACTGTATGCCCGCACTGGCAGACTATCAAGTCTCCTATTGTGATTGGACACGAGATTGCTAAGTCCGAAGAGAATGTGGTAATAGGTAATGGTGAGGTTGAATTTGTCGCGCCGACGTTGCCCAATGGATATTTCCGAGGGCGCAACGGCGGTATTTATTTCACGGCAAAAAAGAAGAAAGCCGACGACGCAGACAAAGAAGAAGATGTGGTTGTGTGCGTGTACAAGTACGACTTGTTCGTAACTAAAAGATTAAACGATCCCATACACGGCGAAACTATTTTGATCAGACGCACGTTGCCACGCGACGGGCATAAAGAATTTCCGATAACAATTGTTGATACGTTAAGCAAAGATGAGTTTAAAAAAGTCATGGCGTTTAACGGCATCATTGAGTTGCCCGATAAGATGCAACACATTCTCGGGTATATCGTGGCTTGCGCCAAAGAACTACAAATAATCCAAGAGGTTGAAACTATGCGACTACAGTTTGGTTGGACAGATGACGACGATAAATTTATTTTGGGAACTAGAGAGATTGGCCCGAGCTATGTACGCTACAGCCCTCCTTCTAAAGCAACAGGTGAGATTGCCAACGCGCTACGGCCAGTTGGCGATCTAGATACATGGAAGAATATTGTTAACGTCTATGACCTGCCTGGGTTTGAACCGCATGCGTTTGCGTTATTCAGTGCATTCGGCGCGCCTTTGATTAAATTCATGGGCATCAAGGGTGGCATCATCAACTTGATTAACAACAAATCAGGTACGGGTAAGTCAACCATTTTGCAGGTGATGAATAGCGTATGGGGCCATCCTGATGAGCTTATGCTATCGTGGAGAGACACGATGAATGTGAAGATGCACCGCCTAGCAGTCATGTGTAACCTACCTATTGGCGTAGATGAGATCACTAAGATGAGTGGGGATGAGTTTTCTGATATGGCGTACAGCGCAACGCAGGGCGCACCTAGGCGCAGGATGAAAGCAAATGCAAATGAAGAACGATTAGCCGAAGGCTTTTGGGCTACGCTCATGGTTTGCACTTCTAACTCCAGCATGATTGATAAGCTACAGGCATTAAAGAGCACCTCAGAGGGTGAACTAATGAGGCTGATGCAGTACAAGATTGAGCCTACAAACAACCTTGACAAGCGCGAAGCCAAGAGATTGTTTGGTAAACTGCAGAGTAACTATGGCCTTGCAGGTCAGCCGTACGCCCAATACTTGGTGCAGAATTTAGAAGAAGTTATAGACACGGCTATGAACATCCAAGCAAAGTTTGATAGTAGAGCAAACGTAGAAACCCGAGAACGGTTTTGGTCTGCTATTACTGCCAGCAATATTGCGGGTGCCATGGTTGCTAAGAAGCTAGGGCTTCACGACATAAATACCAAGCGTGTATTTGACTGGGCGGTATCACAGGTGGGGGATATGCAGGTGGAAACCCAATTGTCGATGGATGATTACGCGGGCGTAATCGGCGAATTTATGTTGAGATATAACGCTAATATTTTAGTTATCAACCATAATAGTACATCCAGAGCGGGCATCGCGGCCGCGCCTATCTCGAACCCCAAGGGTGCGATTATGATACGCTATGAGCCAGACACTCAGCGTCTCCTGATTCTAAGAAATCCCCTGCGTGAGTTTTGTGTGGAACGCCAAGTTACATTCACCGACTTGCTCGCCGCGCTTAACAAAGAAGGCTCGTTCATTGGCGTCAACCGCGCCCGTATGGAGGTTGGAACGGACATGAAAGCGCCGCCCGTAGAAGTGTTGGAGTTTGATTCCAACAAACTTGGAATAGCCCCTGATGTTGCTGTGACCAATGAGGATTGACGGAATAGATTACGATTTAAACTGGCAAGAATTTACAATAGGTAGTTCTTTTTTCGTACCTTGCCTTGCCGTTACCCATGGCAAAAGGGATATTGTGCGTAAGATGAAGCGGCTTAGATATGCCGTTATTGTAAAAATTGTTATAGAAGATGGAATAAAAGGCTTGCGCGTTTGGCGGATTCCTCGTAAACTGTCTATGCAACCGCAGTTGCTTTTTCCTTTGGATTGAGGTATTTACCCCGCTAAGTAATATTAGCGGGGTTTTTTTAATCCATATAGTCTTTGTTACCCAACAAATCTACTAAACGTTTGTCTACAAACAAACCATGCTCTGTTTGGTCAGATTTAGTCATACGTTCTTTAATAGAATTATTTAAACTTTTTAAAGGTATTCCGACATCTGGGTAGTTACTATTAAATTTATCAATTTTTTCCATAGCAGTATCCAAAGATTCATCATCGTTGGACATAAAAGATATTGCATAAAGATTTAATAAATTTTGGCGTTTAGATAATATGGCTTGTTCTTGGCTCTTAACAGTGATGTTGTAGAACTGACGCTCAGATAGTTCTGAAGAGCGAATACCAAGAGATTGCATAAGCAAGTAGAACGGGCTTACTTCTTCCATTAGTGGATCGCCACGCAAAGTATTGACACCTTCATTAGCATAGCGGGCGGCGACCATTGGGTTTTTAATGAAAGCTGGCATTAGGGTTTCTAATCCTCTATCCGCTTGCCCTTGGTTAAATAATTTTATAGCCTGTGCTACGTTAATGCCAAGACCAACAGTTGGGCCCAAGGCATCAATTAAATGACTTTGTAACCATTCAACTTCATCTTGATTTTTGCGGTTATCGCGGAACCACATGTCGTCTAGTTTAACGCGATCGGCAAGGTCAATACCTGCTGCGTTACCAATACCACGGGTAAGCAATGTACCTACGTTTTGGCCAAACGTTTCAACCATTGTATTAACAAACTCTAGTTCAAAATCAAACGGTTCTTCGTCATCATCGTCGTCTCTTAAACCATTGATCACAGCGTTAGCAATCAATGATACTGTTGAGAAGCCCCAGAGACCAGTTCCCCCCGCAAATATGCCCGCCATACCCATCGTACCAACAAATCTTGCAGTAGCTTCACGTTTTACTTCAGGTGATGCCCCTTTAAACATATTGACAAAATTATGCATTATAAAAAATGTCATTTGTTGCGGGAATTGTTTGAACTGCAATACCACGCGGGCAGTGGGATTTTGAAAATAACGCGGTTTGTTTGGTGAAGAGTAGTCAAACATTGAACGAGTGGTTGCATCTTTTGCTTCTGCAACAGATTCAGCAAACGCCCTTTGTTGATCGGGATAACTCTTACGTTTTTCCATGGCCGCGCGGAACGCTGACATCGCAACAACTTCACGGTTAAATCGTTCTGTGTTATGGAATAACGAAGTTAGGGCTTCCATAATCCTATGAGACGCACCAAAATATTTATCCGTTGGGGCAGATGCAAGACCAGATTGATCATAAGTTGCAGTAATATCGATAAGCCCGTCTGCTACAAATCGTCTATATGCCGCTTGGTCTAGTCTAGACATTTTGTTTGATCGGTCTAGCGTGGGGAACAATACGCGGTTATCGCGCAGACGCGCACCTGTTTCTAGCCCAAATCCTGTGCCTAATATTTGACCTGTTACTTTACCCATTTCGCCAAGAGCTTTTACAGTGGCTTTGGTATAGCTCATGTTTGGGTTTGCTTTAACATATTGACCCACCAATGTGGGCAAGCCAATCATCATACCACCTACCACGTTAACAATGGCAGAAGCGGGCGCAGTCAAATACCAGATAAAACCAACATTAGATAACAAAGAAGGTATTTTGCCTATATCTGTAGGGTTTAGCATCAATTTAAGACGCTTGTCCATTTCGTCTACATAATCGCTTAGCTCATTGTTTTCCCGCACTGTGCCTATTTCTAAGCCTTTATTAACATCAATTCTGTTTTTGATTTGAGCTTTTGCGGCTTCAATTTGTGAGAACATTTCAGGTGCATGTTCTAAGCGGGCTAGTTGATACGCCATTTGAAACGACGATGCAGCAAAATTACGCAGAGCATCTTCAGAGTAACCAGCTATGTTTTGACGATGCACAAACTGATTACGGAAACTACGCTCGGGTTGTATAGACAAAAAAGATTGATAAATACTATCTTTTAATTCTTGCTTTTGGTCTGTTGTAGTTGCTCCAGAAAAATCAGCTTTTTCCACTGCGTCAAATACAGACTTTAAGAAATTAGATTCTTTAGCATGATGGTCTTGTTGTTCTGCATAATTGTAGAATGGTTTGACTGTAGTTTCTAATTCTGGGTTCTCAGCCAAACGCCATTCTAAATGAGCTTCCATTTGCCCCAAGGATTCAAACATATAGTACTCACGCGTAGCGCCTTTGCCAATCTGATAGGCAAAACGACCATGACGCATTAGCGGGAAGTACGGCCCTTTCATCTTAGTCTTTTCAAATTCATTGCGGATTTCTAAAAGAGTTGCTTCAGAAATACCGTGTTTACGCATCATAATGATGCGCTTATTCATGTAGTTTCTATATTCGCTAAATCTATTTTCATAGAAATTACGCACATCCTGATAAATTTTTATTGCTTCAGGATGTTTTTTTAATTCTTTCCAATCTGCAAATAGTTCTGAATTATTAACGTCGTTTCTTTCTGCGTTAGATGGCTTATCTGGATCAACTTCTTTAATCGTTGCAGCATGCATAACCTTAGCCAACAACTTAGAAACCTCTGGCTTAGCAGCCTGCATACGTTCCCAGCGCTTAGATATGTCGCCTGATACGCGCAAAATATTATTTTTGCGGGCAAGGAAATCTTCAGTAACGCGGACAAAGTTATCTATCTGTGGTATGCGTTTAGCAACCAAATCACCAATTTGACGTAAAGTTAACGCACCCAATAATGCTGGTCTAAGAGATGCTTTAGCACTGTTGTAAAAAATTGGGAATCTTTCTTTAACTTCGTTCCAGTTTGATGAATTTAATAACCGTCTAAATGAAGACTGCTGAATACCCATACCCTTGGGTACTACTGTAATTCGTTTTGCAGCGCGTAGCGCTTTTGGTGTGGAAACAGTTTCTTTGCCTGTCACACCGCCAGATAGCAACAAGTCCGTAGCCCGCATGGCTTCAACCATGACGTTGCTTTCATGGCCAGGTTTGACACCAAATAATTTAGAGATTGAATTGGTAAATTGAGTCCACAACGAGAACGGCGCGGCTTTGTAACGTAGCCCGCGTAATAAGTATTGAAACTCAGGGTTGGTCATTGCCTCTGACACAAACTCGTGCAAGTCTTGTAGACCATAGATGTTATCGTCGGTCATACCTTGCAAAGACAACACACCCTTGGCGTGATTGTACAACTCTAAGAGTTTGTCGTAGCCTTCTTTGCGAGCACCTGTCAACTCATCTGGGTTGTCAATCAATCCGATTGTTGCCGCATGTAACGCTTCGTGTAGAAATAGATGATCAGTTATGCCCGCGCTACTGCCGCGCAATACTATTTCATCAGTGCTTGGGTCGTATTTACCAATCCAAGCAAATTGTTTTTGAACTAATTCGGCCGTCTGTTGCAATATTTCATTATGCGCGCTATCAGGCTTAAACGAACCTTTTAGTCGTTCAAGTGCTGCTTGAATCTCATTGAGCTTATTTGAATTAAGCAATGACAAAAGAACTGCGTGTTCACTAGCGGGTAAAAGTGCAACCACTCCATCTGACAACGCTTTTAATTGCCCGTTTAAAGTTTCTTTAACTTTTGGGTCGCTAGATAAAGACTCAACGGCGTCTTTGCTAATCAATCTTGATGTAGCAGTAATACCTGCGTCAAGCAAACGATTGGCCAACTCTTTATAGTAAGTATTACCTTCAGCTTCGGCTACAAGTTGCAGTGCTTGTTTAACATTACCACTTTCCAGCAAACGTCGAATGGCTGGATGCACTGAAGAAATTTCTCTAACGTGAGGCAGATTACGCCTAGAAGTTTTTGGTTCTTCTATTTCTTCCTGTTCACCTGCTTCAGTTTCAGCTTCTTTTATAGCTTCATATTTAGGAGCTCTAGGTATTTTGCGGCTTGAAGATTTTTCAGCGCGCTTAATTTTGTTTTCTGTTTTTTGCAGTCTTCTATCAATATTGTATTTTGAAACTGCATTGGCGTGTTTTTGTTGCTCTGCAATATGGTCGCGTTGTTCTTGAATTAATTTTTTAAGAACTTCAACTGTGTCTTTGCTTAAATTTTGTTCAATCCATTCTTTAAATCTAAGCGCATATTTTCCGCCTTCGCCATGAAAAGTAGAGTTAGCGCCGTGATTTTTAGGGTAGGCTTCAAAGTGTGCAATATCATAAGCTAAGTCAGTCAACGCATCGCCAAATGATTTACGGCTCATATTGTTTAAATATGAGAACGCAGCTAACGCATTTTTTGAAGGTTGATAATATACAACATCCGCCAAACTTCTTATTGCTGCCCTTAACTTAGGGTCTTGAATAAGATGTTTTTTTTCTACGTTGCGTATGCTGGGCCTGCGTGGAGAACCGTCAGGCATTTTACCTGGAGCTACGGACTCACCAACAATGTGAGACACTTCTTCGGGATGAGGCATTATGGCCCTGTGCTCACCTGTCCCATACACGGGTGTGTTTCTACGGGGTATATTTATACCTGTTCCGCTATTTTTTATGTTGTCTAATCGACGTTGCAATTCGCCGCTAAATTCTTGCAATCCACGACGAGTTGTTAAATCAGGTAGATTGTGGTCTTTAAATAGTCTTGACTGCTGAAAGATAGTTGAATTTTTCAAACGCGCCATTAACGCTTTTAATTTTTTCGCGCCACCCACACGGTCGGCAAGAAAATCTAATACTTGTTTTAGACCTTCACTTGTTCTTTCACCTGGTTTTGCAATATCAAATTCAAATGTTTTGTTTGTAAGAACTTTTTTTAGATCGGCGTGTTTCTTTTTTTCGTCTTCTGTTTCGGAAGCAGATTTAATATCATCAAAAAAACCTTTGATGATTTGGCCTTCTTCTGTTTCGGCTATATGCTCTTCTTCTGCTTCTTTATCAGGCGCACGATTTGATGTTTCTTTTTCTCCTTCTTCTCTTTCTTCACCTATTAATTCAGTTTCTTCTGGCTCTTCTAACTCTTTTGGTTCTTCAAAATCTTCTTCGGTTAAATTTTCATTTGCATGTGCGCCAAACTCTTCAGCTTTAGCTTGTCTTTCTTGGCGTTTCTTTTCAATCTTTTCTTTTAGCTCTTCAGCTTGAGCTTGTGTCTCAGCTCTCTTTTTGCGCTGATCCTCAGTAAGCATCATGTCCAACATATCGTATTGTGTTGGAAATCTTTCTCTAGCAGTTTTTGGTTTAGGTGGTGCGTTTTTAGCTTCTATATCTTTAGATAATTCTTGCGCACGTTCATTGGCTAAGTCTTCTTTTGTTTTACCAAATACAGAACCAAGACTTTCTGGTTCTTCTATACCAACTTTTTCTTCCTTACTGCCTTTGAACAGTTCGCCCTGCATAGCACGGGGTTTACTTACTACTTTTTCCCCAAACTTTAAATGCATTGCAGTTGTATTGTCTAAACCTTGCGCATCTACCAATTTACGCAAATCCGCCTGCATCTTATAAAGAGTATCAAACTGACTTTCCGTTTTATTGGGTTTATCATTAAGTTCGATTATTCTATTTAGCAAATAATCGTAAGAATCTACAAAATCAGTTGTAGCCAAAGGCTTGGTAGCGGGCGTTGCTTGTCCTTGCGGCGTTGTTTGCTGGGTTTCAGAGGTTTGAGTGCCACTTACTGTTGTTCCTTGTTCAATTTTTTCGTTCTTAGGTATTACACCTAATTTTTTACCAGCCTCAAAAATTTGATTTTTTACTTCAGCAGTAATAGACGGATCATTTGCAATAGACTGTCTAAAATCTGCATTGCCTAAATCAACGGGAACAAAAGGCCAATCTGGATTCCATCCCGCTTTCTTTTGCTCGTCTAAAGCTAGTTGACGTACTGTACTTACTGCAGGGGGTTGGCCCGCTTCTCCAGCATTAGGTGATCCAACATTCGCTCCAGGAGAAACCACTCCTGCGGTTTGAGTTGCTGGAGCTCCTGCGGGAGGGGCCACGTTTGTACTGGGTTGTCCAGCCAGTCCAGTGCTTGTTCCACTTGGTGGATTGATAGGTTGTTTAACATCTTCTGGTTCCTTTGTCATTTGGTCTATTACAGACCCTTGAGATACGCCTTTTAATATGTTTTGTGCGCCAGGTTTCTGGCGGGCATTGTAGGTATCGGAAACATGACTATACGCTCCCATGGGGCCACCTAGCAATAGGGCTCCGCCCGCAGCATCCATATATTCTTTGGCTGCGTCGGGGTCAGAAAATGGGTTTAATGGTAGCCCTGCTTGCCAGCGCTCCAACACTTGCTGTGCAACTTCTTGAGGAACCTCAAACGCCAAGCCTTCTGCAGCTCCTTTAGCCACGGCGCGTCTGTAAGCGCCAGGTTTTGTAGCTGCTTGAACAATTTCCATTGCTGTCTTTTCAGCAGCTTCTTTGCCCTCTATGCCAACCAAGCGGCCAAGTGGTTTGAAAAACTTGAAGCCCATAACATCAAGCGCCGTCTGACCTGCCGCCGCTACTAGTGCGGGCATGCGGTTGATGTCTTCGTATTTCTTACCAGCTTTCTCCTGTTCTTGCTTTTGGCGAGATATGTTATCTGCCAGGTAAGAACCAAGAGCGGTCAAACCAAACGCAGCCGTACCAATTGCAGCGGCGGGTAATTCAAGTGGCGCGGCCAGCACAGTCGCTGCGCCAAGACCAGCCGCATAGGCTGGGGCCATTGTGCCTAGTGATGATCCTGCGACTTCTTTGAACTTATCAACTGTTTGACCAAGAGCTTGACCATAGTTGCCTTCGTTGAAGGCTTTACCAATGTCGCTAAATTGAGTCTGTTTATAAGCATTATCTGATTCCTGACTGGCTTTGAGGATGTCATTTGTTGCTTTCTTTTGTCCTACGCCCGCAAACAACGCAAGGGTAGGTATGGCAGTTTTAGCACGTTCTCTTAATGAAGTTCCAAATGATCCAAAGAACCCACCTTTTTCTGTGGGTTCTTGCTTTTGTTCAAAAGGATCCACAATAGGTGTTTGCGTTTCCGCAAACGAATCTACAATAGATGGTTCTTTTGCAGCAAATGGATCAACAATCGCCATATTAAATTCCTTTATTTATATTTGGAATTGTAATACGTTGTTAGTGCTGCGTCTGAAACTCCTGGGTTCAATGTTCTAGCTGCGTTTAAAAAAGTATCTAAATCAGGTTTATTCCCTGGTGGTGGCATATTAGTTTCTGGTTTAAATGGAAATTCTCTTCGCACATCTTTTTCAATTTCTCTTCTTGCAGCCAGTAGTTTATCGCGATCTTCTGGTTTTAATTTAGGACTTTGTAATTTACTGTCAATGAGCCCAACACGCTTATCTATTTGCGTTTGAATCATATTTTCATGTTCAACTTTTTTATCTGGCTGATCATATTTTTTACCTTGCACTGCAGATTCTGCGGTCGCGCGAGTTTTAACTAATGCTTCAACAGCAGCAGTTCCAGAACCAGGCTTTGCTTTTTCTGCAGCAGCATATGTTTCATTCATTTGTTTTTCAAAACGTTCTGCTTCAGAAGGTTTATTTGCTGTAACTTGTGCAGCTAAAAGATGCAACTGAGCCGATCTAAGTTGGAAGTCTCCACTAATTTGTTGGCCAATAATATGACCAGCAGTTTGTTGCGCCGCAGCATCGGAAGAACCACGAGTTTTAGCAAGCGTTTCTATAAGGGAAACTCCTTTATTGTTCCATTCTTGTAAGCCTTTAGCTTTTTCTTTTCTAATAGCACGAAGTTCTGTAACATTACCAACCCGTATTGCTTGATCTTCTTTTTCAATAGACTCCAAAACTTTGTCTTTGGCTTCAGCAAATTGCATTTGTGCTTCGCGTTCTTCGCGCATTTGTTTAGCACCTGTTGCGCCAACATCCCCATAGCGGGCACCGCGTGCAGAGTAAGTATGACCTAATTCAAGCAATTGCTCTAATGTAGATGGCCTATTGGCTTGGAACATTTTTTCTAAATTGTCCAATTGAGCACGGCGGTTTTCACTAAACTTGCCAAGGTCAAAAGCGTTTCCTTCAGATTTTAGTCTTTCCACTTCATTTTTTTGACTATATTCTTCAGGTTTAGTTTTTTCGTGTTCCGCTATTGCTTGGGCTTCAAATGGATTAGCCATTTTTAAAGCATTAGTTAACTTAAGAATACCAGCAGGAGTAGCGTCTACATTACTAGATTGTAATTTTGGTAGACCAGAAATACCAGGAGCTCCAGCAGCGGGTGCTGCGCTAGCGCCAGGAGCAGCAACGGGCGCGGGTTTCCCATTTTGTGTATTTTGTATAGCTTCTAAAATAGCTCTTTGTTTTGGATCAGTAACTGCTTTTACACCTAGTCCAGGATTTGCTGGAGTATTGTCAACGGGCATAACACTTGTATTACCAAATGGTGCAGGTTGTATAGTAGGCGCAGCGGGCGTCGTTGTTGGCGCAGCGGGCGTTAAATTAGCGGGGCCTTGGGCCGCTATATTTCTTTGAGATCCAGTATTTGTATTACCAAAATAGTCAAGTACGCTGTTTAATTGATTTAAAGCTGAACCTTGGCCACGAGGCAAAAGATTGGTACGTTGAATAGCGCCACTTGCTTCTCCTGGAGGAGCTGCATAATCTTGGGAGTTAAGCAAAGCAGCAAGAATTGCAGGGTCTATATTCCTGCGTGCTGTATTTGCTGCTGCGCCTTCTTCGGGGGTCACTAAAAGTCTATCTTTACCTAATGGTAAAGTTTGACCATCGTTGCTTAGTTGAGCAATACCGCCTAAAGCAGGTTGATTGCTGTCATCAGAAGGCAAAGTTTGATTGTCATTACTTAGCTGTGGGATTACTAATTTGTCTTCTACTTTACCTTTGCTGGCAAACGCAACAATACCACCATCAGCAAAGTTAAACATGCGAGGATCAACGGGCGCATGCATAATGCCACCACCAGCAGCAGCTTGTTCTGCTGGTGCCTGTTCAGGTTCAGCTTGTTCTTCTTGCGCTCCCATATTTGGGGTTGCAGAAGGCTGGGGGACAGGATGAGGAATGCCGCCTGAAGGCACAACAGCCCCAGGTACAGGCGCGCCCATAGCATTTCGTTGTGCGTTTTGCAAAGCCAAGATACCAGACATCTGCTGGGTCTTTTGGGCGATTGTGGGGGGAGGCCCGCCTTGGTCGCCTTGCAATGCTTTTTGTCTAGCGTCGGCCGCTAGAGCTTTATTGATCTGTTCTTGTTTTCCAAGCAACAAAAACTGCGCAAACGGCGAAGTAGGATTGCTTAAAAGTTTTTGTATTTCTTGAAGCGAAGAAGTATTGTTGGGCATACCCTCCAACAAAGCCTGTTGCTTGTCGTAGTTTATTTGCCCAGGTTGGGGAATGTTAGAGCCGTACATTATTTGCCCCCAGTAGTTCCACTAGATGTTGATGATGTTGTTGGCGTTGTATTGTATAACCCTAATGTTTTTAACAATGTAGCCATATCTGTTGTTGCGCCAATAAGTTGTTGCGTTGGCGTTTGCTGCATCGGTATGTTGGATACAGTAGAAATTGGCAATCCAGTTAATAATGATTGCAAAAACTGCACTTGCTGTTCTGGGTAGTTTCGTTGGTTTACAAACTCATTGTAATCCGCAGTGACGCCCGCTTGGTTAAGAGCTTGCTGTTGACCACCAATACCAGCCAATGTGTTAGCCAAATTTTGGCCTTGAGTTTGCTCAGTATTAAATTGATTAACTGCGTTGTTATACGCAGTGTTATAGCCTTGACCAATCAAACCTGCTTGTTGAGCCAATAAATTACCTTCACCAACACCTTGCGCCACGGCTTGGCGGCTACCACCAAATGCGCCTTGGCTAGTTAGATTACCCAACAACTTTTGTTGATCTTGCTGAGATTGATATGTTAATGCATCAAGCTGGGGTTGCAATGAAGCCTGCAAATAAGGGTTCATGTATTGGCTAGCAATACTGTTATTTGCACCACCTGTTACGTTTGGCGTCTGCCCAAACCCACCTGTTTGTCCTGCACCTGCTTGTGAAACTAACGAAGTTTCAGAAGGCGTATTTGTATTAGGAGCAGCAGGTGCACCTGCGCTAGAGAAACTTTGACCATAGTTTTGAGGCAAATTAATACTACCTAAACCTTGGAATAAATTCTGTTGCAGACTAGATGGGCCAGCAGTCAGTGGGCCTTGATATGTCTGATAAGGCATGTTGGCAAGGGCTTGACCTTGTGCCAACATACCTGTTACATAGGGGCCCGCCCATGAAGATACATTACCTTCATTAGCTGATCCAGCATTGGGAGAACCTTGAGCGCCTGGGGCTACGACTGATGTAGTTGTCATGATTGATCCTTATCCTGGAAGATACTTCTCTGCCCTAGTATTGGCAGCAACATTTTTGGTTGTTTTTTTACGCGCATTTTGAATACGATCCATCATAGCGTAAAGTTTGCGTGCCCCTGCGTCACTTGATCCATTTCCAATCTCAGACACAATGCGGGCTGGGATAACAAATTCTCCGTCGGCCAGCGCTGCTTTTTGATGCCCGCCTATGGTAGCAGGGATTGAATCAGATACGCCATCTCCTGGGCCTTTGAGCATGCGTCCACCATCTGAATATGTACCCAACGATGATATGCCACCTTGGGCATAACCGCCTCTAGCATAACGCTTTGTAGTCATTAGGCCACCAGCGGCGGCAGTATCGTACCCAAACGATGCGCTATTATCAACAGGAGGTGTGTAATATGAAACGGCTGGGCTGACAGTTGATGTATCAAACCCAGGGAACATATTTGAAATATCAGTAGATGTCAATTGATTCGATGCAAGAATATTATTGACGGTGCTTATATCCCCAGAATTGTATGCGCTGGCTAATTGGTCGGCTACGCTTGGAGCTGGTGCGGGAGCAGCAGATGTACTGACTGGTGCGGGAGCAACAGATGTATCGACTGGTGTGGGAGTAGGTGTAGCCGCTATTCCCGTGGGAGTAGAAACAGAATTACCTACGGCATTATTTGTTGCAGCAACAGATGCGGGAGTTGCAGGTGTAGCAGGTGTCGCTGGAGATGGAGGAACGGTAGATACTACTGTGCCAGGCGGTGTCGAAGCAGCAATAGCAGCTTGTAAAGCGGCCAAATTAGATGGGGTTGAAGTTGCGGATGAAGACGCTGTGGGCGTTGGCGGTTGATATGTTGAAGCACCAACTGCTCCTGATCCTATACCTGCTTTAAGATATGGTGTTAAATCAGCGCCAGGAAACATCGATTGAATTTGGCTGATAGTGATGCCAGGATTGGCAGCAATAATGTTATTTATTGTAGCTCCACCGCCAGTCTTATCTGTCGTGTTGTACGCATTCGCAGCATTCGTCAATTGACTTTGTATGTCGCTCAATGAAGTTGTTTGAGGTGTTGCTGTAATGCCTTTAGCTTGGTTATACAAGTTAGTAATTTCACCAGTACTTAGCCCAGTGGCTGCAGCCATTTCTGCTGGAGTTACTTTCCAAGTATCCATCAAATTAGCAATTGTTTTATTAGTTGCTGGTGTCCCAGGGGAACCCACGGCGTTCAATGCATTTTGAATACCAGATGTAATTTGTGATGGCGTACCTGCTTGAAATTGGGCAATACCCGAAGCTGTAGGGTTTTGCAAACTAGCAAGGAGTTGTTGAGCAGGAGTCAACGTAGTTGTTGTGGGTTTATTAACTGTTGTGTTATTAGTGTCAGTATTTGTAGTACCAGTATTTGTAGTACCAGTATTTGTAGTACCAGTATTTGTAGTAGTTGTGGTTGTAGTTGGTGGCACATAAGTATTGCCCACAGTAGTAATACCACCAGGCAATAATGTATTAGTTGGTGTTAAAGAACCAGCAGATGTTGGGCCTGTAATATTACCTGTTGCGTCTCCCTTGTTCATGGGCGAGCCACTACCTGCAACACCTGACACTACATTACCACTAGAGTCTGTAAATGTTACAGGAGAAAAATAACTCATTCCTCCACCACCTGGCCTGTAGTTGGCAGGTATTTGATTCATGTTGCGCGATGCGGTCAACGTTGGAATACCACCTTGATATCCACGATAAACACCTGCAGTTCCGCCCGCTAAACCACTGCTTGATCCGCCGCCCAAAGCCTTTGCTAACGCAGCTAATCCTGCGGTAGTAGCGGCTGAGCCAAGCCCGCCACCTTTTAAAAGGTTTTGGATTTGAGTGCCTAGATTTGTAAGTGGGTTTGTTGGTGGGGGAGTCGAAGAAGCTGGAGTTGATGCTACTGCAGAAGGGTCACTTGCATTTTTATTAAACTCATCTGCGCTTGAATTGTAAACATTGCCCGCTTCATCTACATACTGATAACTACCATCTTTATACTGATAATAAGTGTTACCGTTTAAAGTATATTGTTTAGCAACCCCAGATGAGTTAGGGGTAACACCTGAACTATTATCTGTTGTACCACTTGAGGTCGAATCGTTTGATGAAGAACTTGGTAAAGATCTTGATGAAGAATTAGGTGTAACATCAGACCCTGTAGCCTGACCATTGCTATCGCCGATGCTAGGGGGGCTATCAGTAGTTATATTATTAACTGTACCATCGTCGTAAGTAACTTCATAAGTTTGGTCACCTGTATCAACAACGTTTGTTACTTTAGCCATATCAGCCTCTCAAAATATTTAAAATATCGTCAAAAGTGACATCACTACTGGCGATGTTGTCAACAGAAGGCGTTGACGCATTTTCGCTGGTTTGCGTTGTATTTGCAACAGGCGTATCGGTTACGCCAGCAGAAGGTACAGGGGGCAAAGTGCTGGGGTCAGCGTTTACAAATTTTACTTGACCTGTCTGTGGGTCAATCTCTTCAACACTCGCCCCAAAATATTTCGGCTTTTTAAATATTGCAGACGTAGGAATCCCTAAAGCGCTTGCCAGTTGCATGGATTGTATTACATTTGGCCCCCCAGAACTTTGGGAAGATTGGCTAGTTTGAGCAGGCGCTGGCTGAGTAGGCGCTGGCTGAGTAGGCGCTGGCTGAGCAGGTTGTGCTGATGTAGCGCTAGGAGTTGTTGAGCCAGATGTTAAAGCGGATGTCGCTGCGGATATTGCTGGTACTACAGTATTACCAGAAATACTGGGGTCAATTTGCTTTAGTACGGTTGTAGCTAAACTAGCTACTTTAGGGTCTACACTATTTGTTAGATTATTTAGTGCATTTAGCGCCCCAGCTACGTCACCTTTTTGCAAAGCTGTGGCGGCATTCATGCCATTCATAACCGCTTTAACATCAGACGATGCGCCAGTCATCTGAATTACGCTGTTAATTAAACCAGTTACATTGCCTGTTTTTAATGCATTTGCGACAGATAGTGCCTGATTTGCTGTTTTAAGGGCGGTCGCTGCTTCTGGCGGAATAATATTTGTGCCTGATAATGCGGTAGCGGCATTTAATACCGTGCCTATATTAAGAGGTTTACCACTTAAAATACTATTAGCTGCGTTGAGTCCTGCCACAACAGGCGCTACACCTGGTATAAAAGTAGCTCCAGGTAGCCCAGCTACCATTTGATTTACTGCGTTTGTAGTAGATGCTAAAAAACTGCCAGGTGAACCACCTGTATACCCTACTTGTTGGTTGTAGTCAGTAATAGGCGCAACTACACCAGTCTTAGGGTCAACACTAACTGTTGTATGGATTGTGCCGCCCGCTGAACCTATTTGAATTTGGTACTGACCATTAGAGCCAGGAACTACGGCATCAACAGGTAATTGATTACCCTTGGCATCAACCAATACAGTCTGTGTTGATTCTGCGCCTGTATTATCATCAAATACAGGCACTTGGGTAACTTTAGCTGACCCTGTTTGGATAGCGCCATAAGTCTGGTTAAACGCCTGACTTGGGTCATTAACTGTTGCTGGTGCTGCCATTAAACCGCCTCACCACCGCTAATGGTAATAGTTAGTCCAGTAGTTGAAGCCTTGGCAGATATAAAAGAACTTGTAGGAAGAACCTGTACGCCTGCATAGGAAAACGTAGTATTGGCTGCTACGTTTTGAGTATAAAAAAGCGCATTTCCTGTGCCCGCTGCACCGCTTACAGGAACAATATGCAGGTTAAAAGTGGCCGCAGAACCTGTTGTATTGCACACATCAATCTGTTTTAAATATGTTCTAGTCGGCGTAGTTGCATTGGTTGGAACTGTGTATAGCGTAGCATAGCTAGTCGTTAACGCAGCCTGCGCAATCTGTACTGGGGTTACATTTTGATAGGCGGCCATTAGACCCCCAGCCAAATAAGAGTTTGATTGGTGGAGACTTGGTTCATACCAATTTGATTGACGTTATCATTGCTCACAAAATATAAACGAAGCACTTTGGTTAAGGTATCAAAGTATGCTTGATCATATTCTTTAGGAGGCAGCGGTAAGTTAGGAGAAACATTAATGACTGGAATACTCATGTGTTGCCCCTTCTACCGTCAAGTTTCAATTCAATCCTAGGCGTACCGATTTGCCACTGCAAGCCTAACTGATTTCCTTCGATCTGGAAGATCATTTGGCGGCCACGAACACGCAAAAATACTTGTCCAGTAAATTGTTCAATAGGTGCTGTAGCCGTGCGAGTCACCGTAGCTATGTTAGTACCGCCTGTAGCCTGTGGTGAGTTGTATCCTGAACCTGAGTTTTGCATTGGGGTCAAAGTCATAATCACTTGAGGATTCGCCGCAGTAGACTTTCTAAAGGTAACATCAGGAAGAATGCGGTTAATAAAAGCAAAACTATTACCAAACTGAACATCAAACTCAGAAGACTGAATATACGAGTCAATAGGGTTATCTGTGCCTGTTGTGTTGTCATTTAAGCCATACTCATGGAATACCAAGGTGTTGTTGTAGGTAGCTGCAACGGGGTATGTAAGTACAGTTGAATCAATCCAAGCTGTCCTACCCATCTGCCCATAGTACCAAATATCGTCTTGATAGTTGTAGATTACATAGTTGTTAATCGTGGTGCTTGTACCCGAGCAGTAGAACCACCAAACTTCGTTGTATCCTTCGTTAGTACCAGAGAATACTTGCTGTGACTGTTGCTGATTAATATTAGCAAAGATGTATTCACGCAAGTCACAACGAAGCGTAGATACTGTACCGTTGTACTTATAGAACTTGTCAATACCCATCCAATAGGTCGTGCCCGCCGCCAAAACCGCAGAGTTTTGACTCAAGATAGAGATATTGTCACCCACAATGTTAGAACCCCAGACACCTGGCGTTCCGATGTATTGGAATGAATAGACTGAAGTATCAGTAAAAACAATAATCTCTTGTCTGTTTTGCACGCAACTGATGATCTGCGAACCACGAGATAGCCTGATATCTCCTGCTTGATTGGTCGCAGCGGGTGTCCACATGGTCACAGATTCCTGATCAGACCAACGAACCAGCATAGGATCGATAGTAGAAGTACCCAATGCGTTAGTACCAAATGCAAACACAAAACGACTAGCATCGGAGACAAAGATAAAATTAGCAACAATCGGTACATCTGACGCTCCCGATAATGTTGAAATGTTTACTGCTGGGCTGGTAATACTAGTGGTATAACTCCAATAATATACACCGCCACCTCTAGGGCAAAAAATTAAATCTTGGCCAAAATTGGATTGACTCCATAGCCGCAGGCTAATTGTAGTATTTGTACCATTTCCCCATGTCCCAGCGCCCCATGCCCCAGCGCCCCAACCAGATAAAGGCACTTCAATTGCTGGGCCAGTATTAATTTGATAAGTTGCTGTAACTGTACCACCGCCAGGTGAACCAGATGCATCCGTGGAATTTGCTGTAGCTGTGGCTGTAAATGTAAATGTATTAGCATTTAATACAATTACTTGGTATTGTTGGTTTAAAACGGCTGCGGTTATATTACCGCCTAAACCAGTAGCCCCACTAAATGTTACAAAATCTCCTGTTATAGCGCCGTGTGCAGTGGCTGATACTGTAATTGTAGATTGTCCAGCTACAGCCGTAAATGGATTAGTTAATGTAGCTGTGCCACGAACAGGTGTGATATCAAAATAAATACCAGCCTTAGTAATATAAAATTTTAAATTTGTACCTACACCGATCAGTGAAGTGCCATCAAGAGCAGACCAATTAAACAATGACCTGCATGTGCCTTGGTAAGTGGAAATACTAAGGGGATACCAGCCCCCTATTTTTTCGGGAAAACCTTGGCGAAACCGCACATTTTGAGATGCGTACCAACCCCCAGCAATTGAAAAATTAGCTGAGATTGTGCCTACTGTTTCGGCAGTATATTGGGTTTGCTCCCGATTTACACCAGGGCGAAACACCATTGGGAGCATTTGATAGGGTGCTGTGGCCATTACTTATTCTCGCATTAGGAGGCTAAAACGGCAAGGGCTTTACGGGTTAATTCATTGCGTTCATTGAGGCCAAAAAGCCCTCCGTTGATACGTTTACATAGTCCCTCGTTATTACCGCTTTCAGCCAATTCATTGCATCCGTGGGTTCTCCAGAACCACCCTGCGCTTAGAGCAGCATACATGGGAGTAGCAACCAACTGGGGATTTATCACAAAATTCTGATTAAGTGCTTGCCCGCAGTGGAAATAGTTATCGTGAAATGTGAGCTGGATACAGCCTCGTCCGTGGAAGCGATGCCCATCTCCTGACGCCTCATCTCGATTACCGCCTCGATTGGCGTAAATACGATTGGCGATTTTCTCGGGATTGTGAGCGTAAAGCTCAACTTCTCCTGCTTTGAACTTATGACCGAACAACTTTTGAAGGGTTTCGGCTCTATAGTTGAGATTTTCTTCCAGAGTTTTGAAATGGTTGCACTCATGGCTGCATTGCCCTATAAAAGCCGCCTGTTCTTTGGCGGTAAAAATAGTGAAGGTAACAAATGTTGTGGTCAATGGCTCAGACCACTCAGGCCCAATACCAAGCGCATGGAGCTTCTCAGGGCTTAACATTGACCATCTCCCTTACTTTATTGTAGGTGTCGATGCAGGCGTTGAGTTGGGTGATGGCGATGTCCCCGTCTGCTGCGATGGCTGCAATAGTCTTAAGAGTCTCTCGCTCAGATTGGCCGTCATTGGTTGAATCTCCTCTGGCAGGGGTGGCATCTGGACTGGCTTGAACGGGACATTGGGGACTGAGGCGCAACTCGCCAGAGTCAATCCTAGAGTTAATACTAGACTGCTTCGTTTTAACATCATTTCTCGCCTTTACAAGTGCCGTGGTTACGCCTGTTAACTTTTTGTTCAGTTCGGCTTCTTTGGCACGAGCTTCGTCATTAAGTCGGATAATTTCTGCTTGATCTTCAGCAACGCGTTCTTGATAGCCTGCATGGTGTCCATAAAAATATACTCCTAAGACGGCGCAGATAGCGCCTAAAATAAACCAAGGATTGAGGAAACTAAACATTGCTAGCCCTCGCATGTGCCATTCTCTCACGTTCTGCGTCATCTTCCAAGGTGGGGTGAGACATGGGTGGAGGGGGTGGAGTCCAGCCAGACGGAGAAGATGGAGCCATCATAACAACTGGAGCTGGCGGTGGGGGAGGAGGTGCAACGTAAGCATCCTTATTGGCCTTGGCTGCATTCATCATGTTGGTTGCCTCATTGGTTAAACCTTTGGTCAAAATACCGCCTATCCCGCCCACGATCAGTAACACGATATCATTAAGCATCTTGGTGTATGCTTGATCAATGGGAGCCATAGCCTTAATGGGCTGGGTCACAAAGGTTACCGAATAGAGAAGCGCCAAGGTAATAAAGGCAAAGATTAAAGTCACCATAATGATGACAAACGCCCTGACACGGACTTCTATCTCATCGGCAGACAGGCGTTCCTTGGGGCTGTTGAACAGTGCCAGCAATAGTTCCTTCAATTTTCTTCTCCAGTATGGGGGCTACAAGATATTCAGGACAGTCTTGGTCAAACTCACATCGAGGCTTTTGGCACTGAGCCGCACCAAAGTTGTCAGGATTCTGGCAGAAGTACCTGTAGTTATCACCACAGCTAGTCAACAGTAATAAAACCCAAAGGTATTTCATTTGCCTTCAATCCTAGCCAGAGCCTTGTTTACACGAATCTCCATCATCTTGATGTCTATGTACATCCACGAAAGCAGTGGTATGAATAGGAGGATCACCACCATCAAGACCACGATAACAATGACGAAGAACGAACGATCATCAGCATCAGCCATATCCACGCTATCATCAGAAACGTTATTACTGTAGCTATTGCTTTGTCTTGGAATTCCTCCGCCCTTTGACGCTTTAGCCATGCCGCTTTCCGTTTCTTGTCTAGCTCCGCCTTTCTAGCTAACGCCTGCTGATTGGCAATATGCCCAATCATTTTATTCACCCGACTGTACAAGTCCTTCATCTCAGGAGGCACATGGTAGACCATGTACTCTCTCATCTCTTCATTTAACTTTTCCATCTGCAAATTGGCGATTACCAACTTGATCGCAATGTCGTTTCCTTCTTCGTTGTTGGCAGTCAGCGCCAACTCTTCTTGTTCTTTTGTGTAAGCCTTTAAGCCGTTGTATGCATGGAAGAACTTGGTGAGGGCATCTGCAACTTGGGCATAGATTTGGTTCTCATCAAATTCAACCCTCTTTTTCGGTTTAGCTTTAACAGGAGCTTGGTTAACCTTGGCTTGTGGCTTTTCTTTACCACCGAAGAGTTTAGAGAAAAACCCAAATATCCCTTGAGTATCTTTTTGTATGCCCTTGATATCCCCCACAACTCCGTCAATCTCTTTCTTGGCATCAACAACGAACTGCCGCCCCTCCTTGTACATTTCACAGGATTCTTTGACAAGTTTGAAGGCCGAAGTTGCCAGAGCGACAAGGGTGAATGGATCAATTTTTACAACCCAAAGAACTTATGGAAGAACTGCCCTGCCACATTGGGGCCGAGCAGGACTAGGAGCATCACACCATAGATCAAATACTCAATCTTGGTCATGCGTCTATCGCCTTCTTTCAGCATATCTGCGATCTGCCTATAGCGCTCATCACAGACTGCAACATGAACGGCAAGGTCTTTTTCGGTGTCGCTCAAAATGTGATACTCCCTGATGCTGTGAATGTATAGATGTAGTATCCATTAGCCGTGGTTTGTGTTGGTGTTCCTGTTGTGGATGCGGCTAGTTTGTAAGATGTGGGATAACGGATGATGACAATACCTGAGCCACCTGTAGCTCCATTGGGACTAACTCCACCGTTAGTTCCTCCGCCCCCACCGCCACCTGTATTGGCGGTTCCAGCAATAGCTACACCTGATTGATTTCCGCCATTACCACCTCCACCTATACCACCATTATTTGCATTACTACTATTACTATAACTATTGCTACCAAGGCCACCACCGCCACCGCCAGCATAAACAGTTACAGCACCAGAAATTGAAGATGCAATACCCGCCCCACCAGTGCCATTTGATTGGCCTGATATTCCAACTAATCCTGCTCCGCCACCACCACCACCTTGCCATCCAGTAGATGCACTGCCCGTACTATAACCAGCACCACCATTATTACCTTGCCCTGAAGTTCCAGCCCCGCCAAAACCGCCTGTACCAATACCGCCATTACTAGACCCACTACCACCACCAGAACCACCTAATGCACCAGTTCCATCTGTTCCAGAGCCACCACCTCCTCCGCCTAATGCAACAAAATTACCCGTTGTTGCGGCAGAAGATGTGGCAAGTAAAACAGAATTACCACCAGAAGTTCCTTGTGAAGAACTTGATGAACCTGCTCCTCCACTACCAACTGTTACCCAGCATTGTGTGCCTTGAGTAATAGATGTTAGACCAGCAATCAAACCACCAGCTCCGCCGCCTCCACCTTGGTTATATCCACCACCGCCTCCAGCGGCAACAATTAGATACTCAACTGTAGGCGGAGTTCCACCAAGCCATTGTCCATTCTGAACAGCTTGGCTAACCTGACTTAATGTCCAAACGCCTGATAATTGAGCCATGATCTTATACCGATGGAGTTGAAGGAGTAGGCGTTGGAGTCTCAACAACGGGCGCTACAAACTCAACCCAAGTCTTTGTATCTTCGTGCCATTCATAGCGCTTGCCATCTGTAGGCATAGGTGTAGGAGGTTCCCACAAATATGTCTCTGCATTCTTTGTCCATGATGGAAATGGTTGAGGAGGCGCAAAGCCTGTGCCGTCCCATGTGTAGCCGATGCCTGCATAATTTTTATGCAATGGTGTACCGCCTTGGGTGTGCTTACCGCCTTGGGTATTGTAAGAAGTTTGAATCCACTCGGAAGGGTTACCCCAGTGACCAAGGGCTAAAGTATCAGCTTCAATAACGATGACGTTATCTACGATGCCGTTTGTAACGTGTGCAAAATGTGACATGAAATCTCCTAAAAAGTTACTGTACCAGAACCTGTCCAAACATAAATTTGGTAGCCATTATTGTATAAAACTTGCGGGACATTTGAACCTCCAAATGACGCAGGAGGGGCGCAATTTGCTGGGTATCGGATAATCACAATACCTGATCCGCCATTGCCGCCATAAGGCGAAACTTGATTTGAACCACCTCCACCTCCGCCTGTGTTTGCTTGACCTGGAGAGCCAAGGAATCGACTTGTCTGTGCGCCATTACCGCCTCCACCTGCACCTCCAAGACCGCCAACGTATGTGTTTGTATTGCCAGAACCACCACCGCCACCAGCATAAAATACAGGAGAACCTGTTATGGTAGAAACCAATCCCGTTCCACCATTACCGCCTGAACCTGTTGATGAGCCATTTCCTCCAACAGAACCCGCCCCACCGCCTCCACCTGCGCTATAGCTTGGGCCACTAGCACTAGAACCAGTACCGCCATTATTACCTTGGCCTGATGTGCCAGTACCGCCAGGATTTGACCCATACCAACCACCAGCGCCAGAGCCTCCATTTGCTACTGAACCGCCTTGAGATGATTTACTTCCACCGCCTGTTGCAGTTATTGAACCAAATACAGAATTAGCACCGTTGCCAGAAATGCCTGGTGCGCCACCTGCCCCAACAGTTATTGTGATAGACGTTCCAGGCGTTATTGCATATCCTGTAGCCGTCAAAAGTCCACCCGCACCACCTCCACCATCACTACCAGCAGATGAACCACCACCGCCAGAACCTCCGCCAGCAACAACAAGATATTCAACAAAGCCTGTCACCTGACCCGTCAATGGGGTCATCGTACCGCTAATCACACCACCAATATAACTTTGTGACATTTGTTATTCCTAGAATGTGACTGTGCCAGAACCAGTCCAAGTGTACACACGATTCTTGTATCCTAGTCCTGTTGCAAATGGGGATGCTTGGTTCCAAGCCAAACCTGTTGTAGATGATGTTGGCGCAAATGCGTTTGTTGAGCTGTCAACCAAGTACCCACCAGATACAGAATTCATCAATAGCTGTGTATTTGTAATTGCCGTTAATGGACTTGTACTTGGCGTAAAGTTGCTAGTGTAAACAGCAGTACCCTTAACAATTCTTACATTTGACATATAGCCCGTAATAGAGCCAACGCCACCAGTGCCATTTGCGGTAATTGTTGTGGTTGAAGCGCCTGTTACAGTTCCTGATAAGGTTGCTGTGCCAACAGATGTGCCGTTATGATAAATAGTAACAGTTGTTCCACTCCTAACAATAGCAAAATGATTCCATACATTAGCGCTTGCTACAGCCGCAGTTTGATAAACCAAACTTCCGCCAGAATAAAACACATATGTTGCGCCCGGAATAGCAATTAACCAATTACCCGTGCTACCAGATGAAACTAAAGCGGGGTTACCACCACCTGATGCATTATTAAAGTTGGCAAGGTTATACCAACCTTCAATTGTAAAATCACCAGTAAAAGTAAACGGAGTTGCAGTGCCTGTAAATTGAACGGTTCCAGCGCCTGTATTATAAATACTACCACTACCACTTGTAGAAGCAGTAGGACTGTTAGCCCCACCAAATGCTGATGGTGCGTTATAGATGTCAGGGTATGAAATGATGACGATGCCTGAGCCTCCTGCTCCTGCGGCTCCATATCCACCTTGACCACCACCACCACCACCTGTGTTAACTGTTCCTGCTACTGCGGCACCTGAATTGGCACCTGCTCCACCACCGCCTACTCCACCGCTACTTCCAATTGCGCCACTTGTATATGTGTTATTCCCGCCACCTCCACCGCCAGCATATGCGGTTACAGTCCCACTAATTGCAGATGAAATTCCTTGGCCACCATTACCAGCAGAACCATTTGATAAAAAGTTTGCTCCTACATTTCCTGCACCACCACCGCCTCCACTACCACCAATGGCAAGTCCTGAATAGGCACTTAATCCACCAGCATTACCTTGGCCAGAAGTTCCTTGACCACCAAAATATGAAACAGAAGCTGGCCCAGCTCCTCCGCCAGCACCGCCCCCAGAGCCACCTGATGAACCAGCACTAGCATTACCTGATCCACCTGCGCCTCCGCCTATAGCGGTAACATTGCTAAAAACTGAATTAACGCCTGAACTACCTGTACTACCACCACTACCTACAGTTACAGTAATAGATGTTTTTGGTGTTACAGGAGAGATTCCTTGAAGAACTCCACCGCCTCCGCCGCCACCACCCAAACTAGTTCCACCACCTCCACCACCTGCTACAACAAGGTATTCAACTGCGGGTGTTGTTTGTGAACCTGCCCAAGCCTTCTGAATTAAGCCTTGTAATTGCTGTTTGAGATTGAATAAACCTTGTGCCATTGTTAACCTCAGAATGTGATTGTGCCAGAGGCGTAGAAGACGTATACACGATAAGGCCCTGCGATGTATGTTGTAGGCGAACCTGTGGTTGATGTGGCTTGCTTGAGGTAAGCGGGATAACGGATGACTACGATGCCTGAACCGCCACTGCCACCAGATGCAAAGAAAGTATTGTGTGAACCACCGCCACCGCCGCCGCCTGTGTTAGCAATACCAGCTTGTCCAAAAATAGGATTTGTATTACCCCCGTTACCACCACCACCACCACCTCCAAATCCTCCAGAGTTTGCTAATCTATAAGTATCACCTCCTGCGCCCCCGCCACCAGCGTATTGGATAGCAGTTCCTGTTATAGATGAAACAAAACCAGCTCCACCATCGCCAGCTTTATATGCATTAGCATTTCCCCCAACAGAACCAGCTCCACCCCCTCCGCCACAAACATATAATGTTCCACCGCTATTTGTTCCTAATCCACCAGCATTACCTTGTCCAGCAATTCCTGTCCCCGCCGCTGAACCAGAATAATCACCCCCAGCTCCTGAACCGCCATTTATAGATGTACTAGCTCCACCACCTGTTGTAGTTATATTTCCAAAAATGGATGATGCGCCAGGTGATCCACCGTTAGAACCACTACTAGTATTACTTGCGCCACCTGCGCCACCTGCGCCTACAGTCACGGTTATGCTAGAACCCAAAGTAATTGGATAGCCTGTCGCAGTCAAAAGTCCCCCTGCACCCGCACCACCTCCAGATGGAGTATTAGCGCCCCCACCACCTCCAGCAACAACAAGATACTCCACAGTCTGAACAGGATAGTTCAAACCGTTGTATTGTGCGCCTTTAAAGCCTCCGGGGTTAGACAGAAAGGTCATGGCTTAATCAGAGATTGATTCGTAAGAAACAATAAAAGTAAGATTGTTTGCAGTACCACTTGTGATACTGATACATGAATTTTCATTCAAATAAAACGCTGTGGTCTTATCGCTCAAAATAACAGTTGCATTGGGTGGAACTGAAATGGTCGATGCAAATGGATACGCAGTACCTCCCGATGGAGCAGAACCTTGTGCCGTTGCATTGGTGTAAATAGCCGCAGTCGCATTCACTGCACTTGAGCTAGTATTACAAGCCATGATGGTGTCTATCTTATAAACTAAACCACTTGATGCGGCATTGTTCAATAAAGACACTGCTGTTATGCCAGAAGGCGTGTACTGAGTCGTTACACCCAAAATTGTTGCTACCGTGACGATATTAGGATTAGCCATTTAATACTCCTTAGAATCCGAAGACCATCGCCATTGCAATGGATTTACCTGTTGATATACCAGCAGTACCCCATACAGGAGCTGCACCAGAACCGCCTGAAAGTAACGCTTGACCAGATGTACCATATGAGCCATTGAACGCTATTTGGTTAGACGTTCCAATCGTAATTCCATCTATTGCGTTGTTATTGGTAGTTAACCGAAGTGGATTAGCACTGTACGTTCCAACAACCAAATCACCAGTAAAACTATACAAATAACCATTGTTTGGCTGATTGAATGATCCAGCAACCTGCCCAGTAATTGTAGTACTCGATGCAATCGTTTGCGCTGAACTCATGGTGTATGTACCAACACCACCAGGAACATAGAAGTTATAAGTACCCGCAGCTTGAATTGTAAAGTTTACGTTTGTACCAGCAGCATTGACCAAATTAATACCATTGCCAGTCGATGTAAAGCTACCTACAAAAGTACCGCTTGGTACACCTGTTCCTGATACCAAGTATCCAATCGCAATTCCTGCCAAAGATGAAACATAGAACTGGTTAGAACTTGTACCGCCACCACTCACATATGTGGGTGAAGCCGCAGCAGAACCTGTGGCAGTTAACTGGGTTGTAATCGTTACCGTTCCAGAAATACCTGTTCCAGTAATAACAGAACCATAAAGCAAGTTACCACTTGTAACGCTTGCTATAGTCAATGTTGTGCTAGATGAACCACCTGTACCGCCCACGGTTACAGATGCACCATAATTTGAACTGTTGATACCAGCATTAACGTAATAAGCGTTATTGTTGTATATCGCAAAGTCTGTAGATGCTATAGCACCAGAGCTTGTGTTTTGAATGTTAGAGTAAACATACCCGTTAAAGCTGGCTTGTGCCGAGTTAACAATGTTGGTATCTTGGTAGTTCAGAGTGCCGTAATTAATAGCACCAACTGTAGCGGGATTGGTAATCGACCCAGTAACTGTAACTGTTGTGGCAGTAATAGCACCGAATGTATTGAGTGAACTGATCTTGACAACATCGGTAGTGACTGTGTTGTAGTACACAATCGCAGACTCACCATTCGCAATCGTAACGCCTGTACCACCAGACTTCTTAACAGTGATTGAGTAGCCGCCAGTTGTATTATTAAGAACGTAGTAAGTCTTACTGTATGTGGGAACTAAAATATTTCTAGCGGCTGTCCGTGCGCCTGTGCAGTTAAGAACCGCATACTGAGCTGTGGTGCCAGTGATATTATTACCAGACGTAGAACCCGTTGTTTGGGTAAGTGTGACGTCTCCATCTGTGGTAATGTTATTGGTACCCGCAATGGCAATATCAATGTAGTCGGTTGTGCCGTAATTGATGTCATAGCCCCAGTTACCTGATTCGGTACCTGTGACTGGCTCTACGAGTTGTAGATTTGTTGAGTATCCTACTGACATTTAATTCTCCTAAACTGTCGTAATTTCTGTCCAACCAGGTGTTTCTGCATCAGCAACTTCCGCCCATCCTGGTGTTTGAGGGTCATTAATTGTCGTCCAACTGGGCGTTTGCGCTGTGTTAATGGTTGTCCAAGAAGCCGACTCTGGATCGTTAATCACCTGCCAAGATGCCGTCTCACTGTCGTCAATTAGATTCCACAGTAGTGTACCAAAAATTGAGTCAGTTGCAACTATAGTTTCAATGATTTTGACGAAGTAAATGCTTCCCGCAGGGCTTACCAAGTCTGTAACTGAGACGGTTTCTGTGAGCGTATTTTGAGCTGTTAACGTGGCCGACAGAGAATCCAACAAGGATATAGTCTCTAATACCACCAACAATGCTGTTACACCGCCAGCTACAGAATCCAAAGCCACCGCAGTTTCAGACACAAATAGCTGAGATGAACCCCCCGCAACGTAATTATCAGTGGCTGTCGCTGTCTCAGAATCTGTGACGTTATAAGTAGACCCTCCAAATGAGCTGTCTGTTACTGTAGCCGTCTCAGAGATAAAGCAAGCAAATGTTTGGGTAGTCGTGACTGAATCCGCAGGTACGATAAGTTCTGCTATCGGGCAAGCAAATGTCTGTGTTGTGCTGACCGAGTCCGTAGCCGTGGCTGTTTCTGATACCACCAAAGAGTAAATGGGCTGTGAAGACACCACATCCGTGACGGTGATCGTTTCGTTGACGGCGGGGTTAAATGCAACATAATCCGTGACAATATCTACCAATGTAGACGCTCCACCCCAAACGCCTTGACCCCAGCCAAGGAATCCCCAGCCCACCGCAAAACCTTCAATAATTTGCAGAGTAATTGTATTGCCTGCGTCAACTGTGTCTGTAACCGTGCTGACCTCATTGACAACAGCGCTTGTTAAATAGCTTGTAGCTATTGTGTCTGTAACAGTAATAGATTCTGAAACGGTATTGGTTGTAGAAAGAATAGAACTTAGTGAATCGGTTGCGGTCGCTGTCTCGGATACCGTGGAGTTATCAGATACAAAATCTGTAACAACATCCACCAAAGACGATTGACCGCCCCAAACGCCAAAGCCCCAAGTGTTACCACCCCAAGTTGAAAGAAATCCCTCATTAACCGTGACACTAGACGTGCCAGAAGGATATTGGGAATCCGTTACGGATGGCGTACTACCAAAAACACCAGACCCCCACGCAACAGCCCCCCATCCACCATTATTGGCGGTTTCAGCAACTGATGCGTTGTAGACAGCCATTATGCCGCAACAAGTTGCGCCTCATTGAACCATCTGGTTTGGGAGACACCGTTCTCATCTACCCATGTAATCATGTACTGGATATTGCCAGTAGCGTCCATCTGCATAGCTTCAACTGGGCCAGCAGGATCAACAGGTGCGGGTGTGACTTTAACGTTCTCACCAATAATGAATTTAGCGGCCATGATAATCCTTAGCAGTTAGCGGTATAAGTGACGTTCAATGTATCGCCCAACAACACAGAACGGTTTCCAGTCGTGAAGCTACCAGCAGAATATAAAGTTCCTGTAGTGCCAGACTTGGTGTTGCTTGTGGTTAAGAACGCACCTGCAATAGTGCCTGTAGCGTTAATACTAAATGCTGTAGCAGAGGTAGAAATAGTGCCAGTGCCAGCAGAGCCAGCCCCACCCCCAGAAGCGCTAGCGGAGCCAAAAGCAGCAGCAGGACGAGTCGATTGAGAATAGCCAACATTTTCTGTCCACCCCGAGTGAGAAGCCATCGTATCGGCAGCGTTATAAGTGGGGCTAGAAGCGCCATCCACTAAGCCAAGATACCAAGCCGCGGTATAAGAAGTACCTGCAAAATATTTGTTCAACAGGTCGGTTTTACCCACGTTGACCACTAGATTCTTAAACGTTTCTTCCCAGCGGATCGTGCCGTCAGCCGCCGTACAAGTGACTGTATAAGCGCCAACCACATTGGCATCTTCTAGTAGAAAGTTGCGTGTGGCTACAGCTACAGCAGAGCCTTCGGTGGGTTTAATATTTTCGGTTTGCATTATGCGATCCTTAAAATAGCGTTGGTGCTGTTAACAGCGGGGAATTGAATCGTGAAAGAATTAACACAAGTTTTGTCGCTGCCAAAATCAAGTATTGCCACAGAAGCATTGCTTTGACTTTGATTGTAAATCAGCGCACCACGACATGTAAATGCTGCTGGACTCCAAATTGCGTTGGCAAATGACCAATAAGCCACCGTACCATTTGCGGAGCCAGATGTTGGGGTTTGCGTAATCGTCAAGGGGATACCGCCTTGTGTATACCCATTACCAGTTGGAACTTCTCCAACTAAAGCTGTCGAATACTGTGTTGTTGCCGCATTAAGAGTAGCGGTAGAGTTGAACAACGCAATATAAAACGTATTGGGACTAGTAGGCCCAAAGTTGTGCAAACCTTGAGCCAGTTGAACTTTGAAACTGGTAGTAGCCGTTTGAACTAAGCTCATGTGACCGCCTGTCTAAATTGACCAGAACGGTACGCATCTTGACGCTCCATACCATCGCCAAGACGTTTAGCTAGAGCTAATGCTTCTGTATATCTTTTCTCATATAGCGCTACCATATCAGCTTCACCTTTCATAAAGGTATAAGCCTCAACAAGAGAGCCATACAAAAGCACGGTATCAAAGTTGTTGCCAAGCCAAGAAGTACCACTTGGGTTGTTAGTGGTATCTGATATTGACAAAGGATAATAGTAATAATGCAACTCAGCGTTATAAGTAGTGTCAGGATTAGGGCCAAGCATGAACGATAAATAGTTAGTAACTGTTCCGCTTGTAACGGTTGGGCCAAATAAAGCATAGTATTTTGGTGTCCCGTAAGAGGTTGGGTACGAATATGCTTCCCGAATAAAGTTAACATCTTTATTAAGAAGATATTGATAAGGCCCTTGAAAAGTTACCGTACCAGAAACAGTACCTGTATTTGGCACTGATAAGGTAATACTTGTTCCAGAAATATTAATTACATAGGAGTTAGCCGCAATACCAGTACCAGATGCTTGTTGCCCAATAGCAATACCAGAATTACTAGTTACAGTAATAATAAGCGTACCAGATGTGCCTGTAGCGGTAGTAGAAGCTGTTGTGTATACCGCCAATGAATACGTGGCTAGAAAATCACTTGGGCAAGATAGGTATTGATTGTTGACTGTAATGGATCCCGTTACATTTTTGCGCAATGACGGGAATTGAATTGTGTTATAGATGCGTTGTTCAGCTTGTTCAACGAACGTAGGAATATCGTTTACGAAAGTAGTTTCGTAATTCTGTGTGTAATCCTGTATCAGTTGTTTAAGCTGAGTGTAATTCATGCCATTGGGCCTCTTGCCATTACGCCTTTAGTGGCTGCACCTGTACCACGAATCTTAATACCATCCGTCTCAACACGATCATCCATCGTAATAGACACACCCATCAAAGGAACCCAGTTCTTTTTCTTTTCGAACTCAGGCGCTGTACCAGCATCTGCAATGTTTACAGATCTACCTTTCATGTCATGAGGTGCTGCATATTCATCAGCAGGGCGATTATCTCGATTAGCGCCACGTTGAATAGCAGGGCTATCTTTTTTAGTTGGTTTCATTATTTGCTCCCAGGTTTTTGATTATGGGCACGGGCTAAATTGCGGCCTACTGCACGCATATCTTTACCTGTTGGGCCACCCTGTTTCATTTTGTGAACCTTGCCGCCCTTTTTGAGGTTGGATAGGTTGGTGTGTTTGCCGGGATGTTCCTGTTTATCGTGCATAGAAAAAGCCTTCTTAATCAGCTTTTTGTCCTCTTTGATATCATCGTGCTTCATTCTAAACTCCTACGTTGTAACTATTGTAACTGTACCAACTTGTACTTGCAAAATCAAATCATTTTCAGTTAAAGCCGTATCAAATAATCTTGCCCCGCCGACAGGATTCCAGCCCCACTGAAATACTCTGCTACCTTCGCCAATTGACCCTGTTGCAGTAACTCCTGATTGGGTATAACTTAAATCTGGCCTAGGTTGCATAACCGCTTGTGGATCATCAATTGGATACATACCCAATTGCAATTGGGGCTGATCTGGATCCCAACATTCAGGACATACCTTTAATTGATAGATTTTGGTCTTAATGATCTCCATCTTCAATTGTTTGAGCATGTACCTTTGCCCACAACGATCACACTCGGCAATCGAGTTTTTACCCGATGCGAACCTATTCGCCATTAAATCCCACCCCCAATGTACATATGTCTAGGTACAAATCGAATAGCGGATTTATCATGATCTTCTTGGGCGGCTAATGTCCAAGCTTCATCATATTGTTGTTTTAGGACAGGTAATCTGTCCATTGCATTTGGTAGTTTTAATGCCATGTAATAGGCTAATCCAGCTACCATGCAAGTAATAAATCTGAATGGTATGTCCATAACATTTACACCGCCCCCAGCATCTTGCATACGGCGCATACGCCAGTAAACAAATTGATAGGTAGTAGACCCGTCAGGTGTTGGCCAAACGGTTATACAAGGCTTTTGGGAAAGAGTTATAGGGGAGGCTATGTTATGGGATGCTGCAGTGGTATTCCGTTGCCCACGGTTGCAATTTAGCAAATAAGCGGGGTTACCATTAGCAGCTACTTGAACTTCATTGAACCCAATTAGCTCTGAATCAATTGTAATAAACCCAGCATTTGGTATACCAACAAGTGAAGTTACTGGGATTGTAGTATCTGTTGCGCCAATAGCTGCATACAAATAACTACCTGTTAAGGAATCTTGGGCTGTTAATCTTTGAACCCAAACTTGAATTGGCCTTGCTTGGGTTAATTTGTTTGGAATAGTCGCATAGGTAGAAACACTAATACGAGTAATAGTTAGATCGGATTGGTTACTTACGGAGTTAGCATTTGTGCGAACCACATGCTCAAGCAAATCAACCGTATCGTCTGGCAATGCATAGGTATTCTGACCTTGAACAAGAGGAATATAGTCTTGCTCAAATGTCCACATATTAATGCCACGATTAGCCCAATCAGCAAACAACAAATTTAAAGACCGTCTAGCAGTCTTTATGTTGTATCCTGATCTAGATTCTGAACCGCAGCGCTCATACGCCTCCTCGACTATTTCGGTGAGGTCTAGATTGAACCCTGAAACTCCAGATGTCTGTGCCATTATCTAAACCCTGCGGTTTTCTTTGCAATTGTTTTTGGCTGGGCAACAAACTGTTTGCCAGCCGCTTTACCTTTACGCTTTGCTTTTGTCGTTGCAGCATATTCTGCTGGAGTCAACGACTTGATTGCTTTCTCAGGAAGATACCGCTCACCAGTCTTACTCGATGGTTTTCCACTTTTGGTGCGCCATTTTTGATCACCCCAATCTTTTAAAGATTGTTGCGGGTTTTTCATTTATAGCCCCCACCTTTAGCCTTATAAGATTTAGCCAGCAGTTGTGCTTTACGAGCAGACCATTGACCAGCTCCTGTGCCTTGCACGGCTCTAGACTTGATGGACTCAAACAAAGACTTGCGCATACCGGGTTTGGTGTACGCATTTGCTTCATTTACTTTTGACTTGACCTTGCCGCCTTTTTTGTACATGGCGACATCATTCGGATTATCTTTTCGTTTGATAATCTTTTTACCCGGCATCTTAGACGGGTTGATGTCGCCCATACCACGGCTGGACATCATTTCATATGCCCTTTAGTGTGACCACGCTCGCAGCAACCATCTGCTCTTGAAGAGGCAGAACTTTTAGCAACGCCGCCTTTAGCCATAGATTTACGGTACATAACGGCAGCATCACCGCCAGTTTCGGAACCATAGAATCCATTTTTCTTCCAGTTAGCGGGTTGTTTACGATCCAAGCCTTGTTGTTTATTAAGGTAATCACGCAAACTTAAACCAGAAGCAGCTAGCTGTTCTTTGGTAACAATTGGGGCTTTCTTTTTAACAGGAGCAGCTTCCATTTTTTGTGGAGCTTCATCTGTTACATTGCGTTGTTCCGTATCGTGCATATACGATTCGTTGTCAACGTCACCGCCTTCCTCGTATCGTTTGGCTTTTTTATGCTTTGCCATGATAGTTTCCTTATTTGGATTCTTGATGCTTGTGCAAATGTTCTACGATTTCATGGTGCTTGTGGTGTCCAGCAGCATGTTTACCATAGTGATGGTGGTGATGAACATGTCCGCCTGCATGATGTTCTTTCATGTGGTGAACGTGATGTTTATGCTCATGGGGATGCTCATGTCCAGCGGGATGAATATGCTTTTCGTGCTCTGGGTGTTTCATGACTAACTCCTTATTTCTTATGACGAGCCATACCACCACGTTTCATGGCTGGGCCTTTGACGTTATATAAACCGCCATTACCAATGTCGTTACCCTTCATTTTGGGCATCATGGCTTTGGTATGACCACGCTCTTGAACACTATGTTCGCCATGCTTTTTAATTCCGCCTTCTTTGACAGAACCCATCTTAGCTGTGGTCATGCCACGTTTTTCTTCAACGCCATGTTTGCCAGTAAGACCGCCAGAAGCCATCTTTTTAATATGGCCGCCATGCTTAATACCGCCTCCTGTTGGCTTACCTGTTTTTGGTTCTTTTGGCACAGGAATCAAATTCTCGGCCATACCACCCATCGCCATTTTTAAATGATGATGAGCCATCTTCATATGATGTGCGTGTTTATCGTGTGCCATATCTCCACCTCTTGAAAAATGTTTGCCTTTATCGGCGTTGCTAAAATCTTGTCCCACTTTTTGTGGAACCCCTACCTTCTTTGCAAACGCCTTGTTATGGGCAATTGCTTCCATAAAGTTGTGCTGTTTCTTGCTGGTACTTGGCATATTAAACCATCTTTCCCTTAGTCAGTCCACGAATTGCGCATCCATCAGCACAATTCCAAGCCCGTAGGCTTTTGTTAATCCGACTGTTTGGATCGTTTGCTGTCTTTGATGAGGTCAACTTTTTCTTCATCCCCGACATTCGTGCGCAAAAAGACTTCTTCCTTGATCCGCCCTCGGGTTGGGGAGGCTTTAAATTCATCCCCTCCTTCTTTGCGGATGCCCGACCCTTGGCGTTTAAGCCTCCGTTCGGATTCTTCCCTTCTTTGCGTTGCCATGCTGGAGACTTTGCCATGATTAACCATTCAAAATCAAATAGCCCTCTTGCGAAACCGTTAAGGCCGCAGTACCGGTACTGGCTTTTGCTTGCAATTGGATGTCCGTTTTTTCCGCCACAGCTCTGGGCATGACCCGTTGCGTATGGTAGTTGTTTGTAAACGGAGCAATGATCGTAACAGTGGATACACCATTAGTGGTTTGATAGTTTTGATACGTTGCGTAACCAGCAGGGTTAGCATTCAAGCTAGTATTGATGTCAATACGGCTTAAATAGAACGTATAGCCCGCAGGGACGGTATAGATGCCCATCAAAGTGCGACCGTTGCCAGCTAAAATTTCTGCATACAACGTAGTGTCAGTTGTATCTTTTAGCGTGATGTTTCCTGTAGGTGCACCGCCCGTTACTGACATACTGTTGATACGGAAGTACGATTTCACTGTAGTCACAGCAGTCGTTCCGTTCAACTTTATAGTTTCAGAAATTTGGTTATAGTTTGCATCCAGCCCATTGATAAGAACAAACGTATTTGTTTTGTCATCGCCACTGTTAACAGAACTAGCAACGTGCATTTGAATTGCAGACGATGGAAAAGTGTAGGTGGTATTGCCTTCCCACACAGGAACAAACGATGTGCCTACTGCTGATTGATAGCCATAAATGTTCAGGACACTATGTCCGTAAATTTGGCCACGCGCAACCTGTAAATCAAACGGTTCGTAAAGCGCTTGTCTTGTAATTGAATTAACGATATTGCCCGTGCTGGGTACACCATTTGGACTTTGTGCCATGAATAATCTCCTTAATTAAAGACGGGGGCCGAAGCCCCCAGAAGATCAGTCAAAGTTACCGTAGGGGTAAGTTGTCAAGTTACCGATGTTCGGATCGTTCTGTGCGTAGCGCATTGTAAAGTTGAACTTACCGCCAGTAGGAGCCGCAACACTTGTACCAGTAATGGACAATGTGAACACAACTTGTGAGAAGAAACTAGGCTGTGTACCAACTTGGGGGTTTTGAATATCCGAAGTTGTGGCAGTCATGTTCAACAAATTTGTGCCAGTGAAAGTGATGGTTTGACGACCAGCAGTACCCACTGTGGTTGTGCCAAGAGCAGCAGTAGCGTAAACAGGTGTTCCGCCACCAGCAGTGTAGTTGTTAGAAACAAACACGCTTACATTGCTCAATGTTGCGCCGCCCTCGCCAGTAATGGCAGAGATGTAATCAATATCAAAAGTAATGATCTGGCTATTGATAGGCACATACATTACCACGCCACGATATACTTGAGTAGATGTATCAGCAGGTAGAGTCTGTACTGTTGGGCCAGTAGTTAGAAAAGTAGAACTAGGTGTATATACAACACCTTGCAAATTGGGGATGGTATTGGAAGAAACAAACTGTCCTGAACCACCGCTGTAACCAACAGTGCCAACAGTTGTGTTTGATAAATCAATATAGCAGTCTTGCTCTAAAACTGTATATCCAATATCTCTAAGAGGGCCAAAACGCTGGTCACCAGATATGATTGGCCCATCAAAAGTACTACGTCCCATGATAATTCCTTATGCAAAAGTCTCTTGTTAATCGTTGCATCGTGACCCCTGGGCGGGCTGGCAACAAGAGAAAAAATCCCAGACAGCCTTCAATATACACTATTCCTTGGGCGTGTCAAGAAGTTTTTTGTTATTTCTTGCGGCCATCATTTTTGCCTTCCAAACTGGGTCAGCCCATAGTGCTTTAGCTGCGGCTTTCTTAGCGGCTTTAACCTCTTCACGGTTAGCAATTTCTTTGTTGTTCGCAGTTTGTTTAGCAGCATAATCAGGGTCAGCCCACTGAGCTTTAGCTTGCGCACTGGTTTTAGCTTTGGACTCTTCTGTATTGCGGGCTTCCTTAATGTTTTTAGCCAGTGTGTTCCCTTGTGCTTCCCACATCTTTTTAGAATTAACCGACTTGGATTCAAGCGCTTCTGGGGTGTTTTGCGCTTTAGTTTGCCCTGCAATTACTTTGGCACGGTATTCTGGATCTTGCCAATGTTCTTTAGTAAATCTACCATCAGCGGCTTTTTGTTCCTCTGATTTAATATACCCACTTGGGCCTTCGCCACCATCAGTTAAATTAAATAATGTTCCTGTTTTTAAATCTCGCCGCCCGTACAGTTTGATGAGTTCCATTTCTTTGGCAAAGGCTTCTCCTTCATTTTCAGTTTCAAATACGCGCTCACAAACAGCAACAAAGTTGCGTTGCTTTAAATGTGAAATAAAGTCTTGAAATGGTTTGTTATGAGACCCCCTAGACCAATGCGATAAGTCACGATCTCCTGTACCTTTACCTACGTATACAGGCTGGCCTAGTTTAAGAGGGCGGGGATCACGGTAAACATAAACATAAAACATAGTTAACTCCTTTTAGAAGCTTTAACTATATATCAATGGATGGCGATTGTCAAATATATTTTCTAAATACTTTTCGAAAACAAGTTACGATACGGGTAACGCATAACGAGATAATAAGTACAATACGCCCAATAAAAAAGGCCCCGAAAGGCCTTTTTAAAGGTTAAAACTAATACTAAATTAGTAAGAACCGTAGATTCCGAGAGGATCGGAATAGCCGAAGCTGTAACGCTCACGAGCTTTATAACGTACGTTACCCGTATCAAAATCACCATCCATTGAGTTTTGCAATGGTGTACGCTCGAAGTGTTTCATACCATTTGGTACGTCAGTAGTCAAGAACCATGCATTAGGTGCTGTCAAGAAGTGGTTGACAGTATAGCCTTCAGGCACTGAACCATTGTTCTTTAGAGCGTTAATGTCATTGTTGTTTGTACCAACACGCAATTCTGTATCAAGCAAACGGGTTGCAACGAACATCAATGCTGGAGGAACAATCAACTTCTTGGGTCTAGCAGCGATCAAAAGGCCACGCTCGTCTGTCCAAGCAGCGATCTGAATAACAGCATTTTCCAACGCAGTTTCATTCAAATCAGCAGGGGTAGAAGGAGTATTAGCATTTGTACCGCCGTTCACTAGGGGGTGAGCCGTAGAGAACAAAGACACGCCGTCACCACCAGTATAAGTAGCGTTAAAGCCGTTATTTAAAACAGCCGCTGCTTTAACTTGCTTGGTGTAAGCCATAGCACGGGCCAAGCCTTTGGTATAGCGAGCAGATAGAGAGTCATAGAGGTTGTCCTCAATAGCCTCTTCTGTCAAGCTAAAGCCAAGAGCGATAGTCTCGTGGTTATAGCGAGCTGTCCATGCTTCCTGCGCATTGTCGTAGGAGATGGCAGTGCCCTCACCCTTAACTGGTGCTGCTGAGAAGCCAGACAATTTGGTTTCTTCTTCAAAAGAACGCTCAGAGGTCTCTGTCTCATAGATCTCTTTGTGTTCTTCGCCGTAGCGAGCGTACTCTAGACCGAACAAAGCGTTCAAACCTGGGAGCAACTCTTTCAATAGTTGTGCACGTGAAATAGCCATTTGTTAGCTCCTTAATTAAACGCCAGCAGTGTTGGTCATACCTTGGAATGTTGCATTCCATGTAACCAAAACTTCGGGATAGCCAATGAAAGTTACTGCTGTGCCAGAAGCAAGAGTAACAGCGCTGCTTACAGTCACGGTTGTACCATTCACGTTAGTAACAGAAATATAGTTACCTTGTGCTGAACCTGTGCCTGTGGGAGCAATCAACTGCATACCAGGTTGGATTGCAGAGTTTGAAGCAGTCAATGTCACAGTTGTGCTTGAACCAGAAGTAGAAGCAGTGGCTGAAACGCTAACGGCTGTATCAGGAACGATACCAACGCAACGGAAGGGTAGTGCTGAAGCAATACGAGTATTACCAGAAGTACCAGAGCTAATAACAGCACCAGAGACAGCCATTGCTGAGTCACCAGTAGTGGTGTTACCTGCTGTACCTGTGACGGCATAGAGGTTAGAACCAATAAAGGTTGCGTTAGCATAGCCAACTGTAGAAGCTGTATTGCTCAAAGATGTACCTTGGGCAACCATCACTGCTTTAAACACTGTACGTGGATCGTCAACGACATAACCAACTGCGTAGTTAGACACAGTATTGGCAGGCCAGTATTGACCACGAACGATTTGGCTGGATGAATTGGTATATTCAGCGCCAAGGAAAATGCCTAATGTACCTGCAACAGCAGTTCCAGGAGAAGAGGCAGCAGACATGGTAGTGGTAACAATAGTACCACCAGAGAGTTGAACAATGTCACCATTGAACAAAGACGTGCTATAGGCACTGGCAATGGGATACATGCGGGTTGACCCTGCGTAGGGCAATCCACCGAACTCACTGACAGGCTTAAACCCGTAAGGTGCGGGAATGATTGGATAAGCCATTTAGGACTCCTGATTAAATTTAAATACCTTTTCCAAAGGACGTGGAAGACTTTCTCTCTTTAAAGATAGGCATTCTTGGGTCACTTTGACGCATTAAATTGTTATCTACAGCTTCCGTCTGAGCTTGTGTTTGTTTAGCGTAATATTCATCACGCTGCTCAATAAACTCTTCAGGAGTTTTGCAAAGTAACAATCCGCCTATTTCAATGTTGTCTTTATAACGACTTTGAGGGTCGGCTAACAGTCTAAATTTGGGTTGTTCCTCAAGCGCAACAGGCTCCCAACCTTCACGAATCTTTGAAGAAAGATTACGAGGATCAGAAGTATTAAGCGTTGAGACACGAATCCAACGGTATGCAAATCCGGGCTGCTTGTCTGGCTCGGGTAGCAATTCGGGCTGCGACCACTGCTTTGGACGCTCCACAACCGCACGTGTTTCTAGTTCTCTTGTCAATCTATTTTCAGCCATTTTGGGACTCCAGTTTTAGTGCTTCTCTAGCATATTGTTCGGGGGTTAAGCCTAGTTTTTTAGCAATGCTTACTTGACTAGTTCTAAGCTTTATCTTGTTTGAAGATGTGCTTCTAACCGCAGGAGCAACTACAGTGCTAGGTTTAGCACGGGTCGGTTCGGGTTTTTCTTCTTCGAAGTTTTCCGCAAACCTTTTGCGCATTGTTTTGTCTAATGTCGCATAGTATTCATCAGATCCAACTACCACACCATTGCGTTTGAGCTTTTCGTGTAAGCCTAAAGCAGCGGCAGTCATCTCCTCATCTTGTCCAAACCATTGATTGCGTTCTTGCCACGCCATCGCTCTTTGGTCTGGTTTAGGAGGTTGTTGAACCTGCTGTTGTTGAGGTTGTACTTCAATTTCAGGTTCTTGTAAAGTAGGTTTGTAGTTTTTTGCCTGCATTATGCGCAAATTAGCGACTTGCATGGCTTGTTGGGCTTCAATAATGGCATCTGTATCACCAGCGTCATAGGCTTCTTTATAAGCCTTTTTCGCCATTTCCAGCTCCATATTTGCCGCATTTTGCACAGTTGAGACGTATTCTTTCTCGCCTGACGACAATAAACCTTTCATCCGTTTATTTTCATCTAGCAAACGTCTAGCCAATGTTAAAGCCTCTTGTTGCTCACGTAATGCAGATTCTTTTTCACGGCGCTCATCGTGCCAAACCTTACGCATTTGTTTGAGTTTGACCTTGACATTCTCATCATAAGAATCAAGTTCGTCTTTCTCTAGCTCTTCAACTAGAGGTCTTGGTAGTGGTGTCTTTCCACGATCTTCGGTTGGGGTATCGTCCTCGATTTCAATACTGATATCGTTTTCAGGACTATCTTCAACTTCATCGGGAAATTTAAATTCTTGTTTTTCAAATTCAGGCATTTTGTACTCCTTTATTTACGTCTAATACCACGTGGATCATCCACAACAGCATCTACTGTGTCGTCATAAATAATCCTAAATTCTCTGCCGTGGATAACTAATCTTGCTCCAGCATTTGGCCGAACCAAAATAAAGTCACCTTCTTTGCACCACGGGCCTGTGGGAAATTTGTTTTTATCGCTATAACAATCTGGCCCCATTGCAACCACAAACAAAACAGTCGTTAAGACTTCTTCGTTTCTAATTGTCTCGTCAGATTTAGCTATACCGTTTTCAAATTCCTTTTCTACTTCGGGAATCGCACAAAGAATCTTGTAGCCTGATGGCCTTGGGAGTTGCTTTGCTTTTTCGGCTTCTGTCGCCTCATAGTTGTATGCGCCAACTACTACCGGATTATCGGGGTTTGTACCCAATAGAATTTCATTCATCTGATTCCTCTAAATTTCGTTGCAGGTCTAATGTGTATCCCCTTGCAAAGAGCAGACCCTTGATCTCCCCACAAAGTTTTTTATAGTCCTCAAAATTCTCCACACGCCCTTCGGCCATGTAGTCTTTAATCTGAGAAACTCTTTCGTCAAATTCTTTAATTAAAGTACTGAAGACATCCATTACTCATTACCTCCTGTTGGTGGTTTAGGCATAGCATTTCTGAGTTTTTGTGCCTCAATATTAGCTTCTGTCCTACCTTTGTCGTGGTTTTGTTCCGCAATTTGTTTCTTTCTCTCATGCTCATTGCGAGCTAAAGTTTGAAACTCAGTGCGCCCACGGTCATGGTTTTGGTCAGCAATCTGGGTATTTTTCTGATGAACTTGTTCTGAAATAGTCTTTATAACATCAGCACCAGTTTGCAATAGCCCAAGTTGTTTCTGGTTGCGAGACTGCATCACAGTTTTAAGTGCATCCACTTTTATCTGTTGTGCTTTGAACATAGCATCCGTCTGATCTTTCTGAGCCTTGCGTGCTTGCTCTTGCTGCTTAATCTGCAACTCTTGCATTTGCATCTGCACCAACGGGTCTTGTGCTTGTTGCTGTGCTTGTTGTTGAGCAGCTTGACCTTGATGCTGTTGCAATAGCTGTTGTGCGGCCTGTGCAAGTAGCGGAGCCAACCTAGCTTCCACTTGGGGATCCATATGGATTTCTTCGCCACTCTCATCCTGTTGTGGAGGTAGAGACATACCAAGCTGCTGCTCAATCTGTACACGATACTCAAAGCCTAAGTGCTCACTGATATGAGCCTGCATTGCTGCTTGTAGAGCCTGTGCATTAGGATTGTTCTGCAACAACTGCATGACTTGCGGGTCTTGCATAGCAGACATATGAACCACTATATGTGACTTGTGATCTTGATAAGCAAACGCTTTGACGGGCTTGCCCTTGAGCACATTCTGATTCTCGGATACTGGGTCTGTAGGCTTCTGATCCTCATCCATCGGAACCAACTTCTCAGCATTCTTAATGCCCAACACCTCCAACATCTGACGATGTAAGAGCGGCAGGTTATATAACTGGGGAGACTGTTGTGCCAACTGAAGCACAGCTTGATACTGCACAATCTTCTGCGCCATTGTCGAGGCGTTTGGATCGCTAACGGGTATCACATCCACGTCATCATAGTCAGACCGCTTGGCCTTGCGACCACCGCTCTCAGGCTCGTAAGAATAGTCTTCTGGGGTATACGCCGCAATAATATTCTTGAGTAGCCCCAACTCTTGCTTCATCGCAAAGTGGATGCGGGCCTGCACTGCACTCATAGTCTTTAGAGTGCGCTCAAGGATAGCCAGCGTAGTACCCACAGGCGCTTGGCTTGACATATCACTAATCTGCAAGTCAGCCGTATTAGCGAACCTTCTACCTTCTTCCACAATGGCTTGTAGTAGAGTCATCAAAGTCTGGCTTGGCTCCTTGTATGGGAGCGGCAACAAGTTATCTTTAATAGTGCCACCAGGGATATCTACATCCCTCCACTCACCTGGAGCGATAGGCGTGTCATCATTCTTGACACGCAAGCCTCTGGCCTTGAAGCCACCGGGCAAGTTAGCTAGCGTACCTGCATCTACCAACTGACGAGTCAAGCTTGTGCCAGCTTTAGCGAATGCTCCAACCAAGTGGATCAACCCGAATGCATAGAACCCAAACCCAGGAATGTAAGGGTAGTGGACATAGTGACTGCGCTTAGTGCACTGCTCATCGTCTGGCTCCCAGTTGCGCCGTATCGCCAACACCTTCTGACTGCCCTTCTCAACAGTCACAATATAGGGCAGCTTGATCCCAGTCTGGTTGCCTTCCTCATCCTCGTGCTCGTAACCTTCCAAGTCAAGGTCAACATTAATCTCAAGTATCTTATAGCGGCTATCTGTTGTAGCCCTAAAGCCCATCTTCTCTGCTATCTTTTTCTCAACCTCATCGAGCGTATTGTTTGGCTCACCTAGGTCAATGTCTAGGTAGAACCCAGCCACCTGCAATCTACGCAGCTCGTTCTCGGTCTTACGCATCACGTGCGTAACCCTCTCAGCAGACTCCAAATTACTTGCGCCGTATGGGACAACGATGTCTTCTGCGGGGACAAATATGGATACTTGCCTGTCTAAGTGCGGGTCAAAATACACTTTCTTGAATGCATTGCCCGACAACCCCAAACCCCACAACATGCGCTCATGCTCGGTGCGGTACTCGGTCATCACATCCGTCAACTGATAATTCATATCATCTTGCACACGGACTGCCGCAGCTTTCTTGGCTGGGGTTTCTTTGCCTATGATCTGGGTACGTACTGGCCCCGCTGCTGGGAATGTACTCATCATAGTCTCAGACTGAAACTTAACCAACGCCTCAGTTAGCAACGGATGGTACAAGCCACAAGCGCCAAGCCAAGGATCTGTGCGCTCTTCCATCTTCATACCAAGAAGTTCTAAGCCGTCAACGTAAGTCTGCATCCAGTCTTTGCGTGAATGCACATCTTCTTCGTAGTCGCTGATCAGCTCACTTGCTATAGACTGAAGTAATGATTCTGGTATTTCTTCTGCCAAGTTTCTATTAAACTCATCGGCATCTACACCTTTCTCCATGCTAATATCCACACCATCGGTATGAATATGCACCGCATCAGGGTTCTCAATTTCAATCTCAAGCGGTTCTTCGTTTTGAGCCAAAGCTTCAATACCTTTGGGTGCTTCATACAATGCTTTATGGATAGCCATAATAATCCTTAATAGTATTCTCTTTTACGGCGAAAGTATTTAACTTCATCTGGTTCATCAGAATCTAATCTAATAAACCCGCCCCGTCTGTAACGAATTAAAGCTTGAGACATAGAGTCAACCATATCGTCATGCTCTCCTGATGGAAAACTTGCCACCTCTTCGACCAACTCTTCTGCCCAACTTGTATTAGGAACCCACACCATCCCACTTGCAAACAAGTCAGATACAGAATTCAGCCTAGCTATCTTATCATTACCTTTAGTCGGCGTAAAATCTTGCACAGGTATTCCCATCGCACGCAACTCAAAGATCAACGGCGACCCTGCTGCCTTGGCTTCAACAATAATAGTATCGGGTTCCCACTCTTTATATTCCCTATACGCTCTTTGCTTTAGTTCTGGAAACTCCATACGCTGTTTAAACGCATTGAGCAAGATAATATTGGCCTGATTTATGCCCCTATCGTCCGGCAAATAGAAAACTCCCCACGTTGTACACGCAGAATAGTCGCTACGCTCCGTTTTTAGGAAGGCAGTATCCCAAGACTGGATAATAAACTCGCAATATGGGGGACTATCTTCCTCCCAAACCCTCCACCACTCCCGTTTTATGATGGCAGACACGTCTGAAGTGGGCTGTTGCTGATACTGAGCCATCCATTTTGCGTTTGGAAGCTCCGTTTTTAGCGCTTCTAGCTCTTTTAATGACCAAAATTGGGGCCAAAGTGGGTTTCCAGAGGGTAAAAGTGCAGGAAATTCGATCACTTTCCACTCTTCCCCTGACCTTTGAGCAGCCGCTTTGAGTACTTGACCCGTCAAATCTTTCTTAGACCAACGTGTCATCACGATCACAATAGCTCCGCCCGGTTGCAGACGCTGACGTGGCCCTGATGTGTACCACTCATACGTCTTATCATATATCTCAGGGTTCACTTCCGCCAAGGTAGCTTCTTGTTCCGAATGCGGGTCATCAATGATGAGGAGGTCAGCGCCTTTACCCGTAACTGCGCCACCCACACCAATCGCAAAATATTCTCCTGAATAGTTAGTGGCCCACCTGCCAGCAGCTTTAGAGTCAGCTTGTAGAGCGACTTCCGGAAATATGTCTTTATAGTGGTCAGCATCGACTAAGTTCCTTACCTTCCTACCAAACCCCACAGCCAACTCCGCTGTGTGACTAGTCTGAATAATTTTCTTACCTGGGAATAACCCTAGGAACCAAGCTGGCAGTAGATAAGAAGCAAACTCTGACTTGGTGTGTCGTGGTGGCATATTAATAATAAGCCGTTTAACCTTGCCTTGGGCAACTTCTTCAAAGGCTCTTGCCATGCGCTCATGATGTCTGCCGTGGATGAACCCAGGCCACATGTACTTCACAAATGCCATGAAATCATTGGCAGCTAACTGTTTGGTTTTGGAACGCCTAATCTCAGCGAGCAGTGCGCCAACCTTCTGCTGTGCAGCGGGTGGTAAATTGGGTAAAACTTTTTCAGCTTTCAGAAGCAGGCTCGGATCCATTTACCATCCCTAGTTCTTCATCCAAGTCCATGTCGCCAATACTTTTTGGCTTGCTTTTTGCTTCAACATCTACCACATCTGAACCATATAGCTCTAGAGTCTTAATAAGCTCTGTCTCAATATCTTCTACTGTGCGGTGCGTGACTGTGACGTCAATTCGTTCTGAAAACAAACCAACACTTGAAATTTTGCCTAGGTTTTCCAATGCCTTCATACGCTGGCGTGGATCTGGGTCTACGGATTCAGCTATCAACTTGTTTGTGATGTAGTTGCGTAGCCGCCTTGAAACATCTAATACTTCATGATCCCACTCACTGAGTATTGCTTCTAAATTAATTATCGTGCCAGGTGTTAGATCTTTTACTGGTGGCAGTTTGCCTTCTGCCATGATCTGATGGGATGCAGCCTTATCTTGGGCTGTAATGCTTACATCTGCGCCCTGCTTAATTAGTTCCTGTATTGTTTCAAAGTAAGCATGGGCTTTAGAACGGAAGTCTTCTATTTCTTCCGGTGTAGTGTCGAAGGGAAATGGTATCCCAACTTCTGGTGTAGCTAAGATTGGCATAGAACTTTTTGTGGCTCCTTTCGGGCATTGTATAACTTTTTTTAAAAAATATATACCCCCCGGGGGTGTTCAATTTAAATTAGTGACGGGGGGTGTTCCTATGTAATACTTTAGTTATAACAGATTTTAAAAGTATGTGATTGGTTGTGCAGATTAGTAAGTATGGGGCATGGTCGGAGTCCCAAAGCCATTTTGGGGGGTGGGGGGTCACTTGGCCCGCCCGAATTTATGAACAGCGGTTCATATGTTTATTAAAAATACTTGTATAAAAGATCATTATCGGTTATACTGAAGGCTCAGTAAGTTAATTAATTTACTGGAAACAACTTATTATCAACTGTTCATAAATTGGAGTTTTAACATGACTAACGCAACAACTGGATACACCGAGGTTATTAAAGCAACTCAAGATGCTATTAAAGCCGATACATCGACAACGTCAAAATGGGTTAACTGTGGCAAAGCAAATGCCGAATTTTTCGGTACAGCGAGCGCTCTTGAAGGGGTCAAAGCCCAATTCATCGCCGATGCTATTCTCCCCGCTTTACCCACAAAGCACGCTAAAGCACTCAACACCGAACTACCTCGCAAGGGTTCTAAAGAGTACAATGAGTTGAGCGATACCGAAAAAGCACAATGGGAAGACGTGAACCAAGCAAAAAAAGATGCACGCTCAACGTGTGGCACTTACTTTTCCCGTGTGTTGTCCTATGCTTTCCCAAAGGTTAAGGATGATAGCAACGAACCCAAAGCGAGCGATGAGACAAAAGACCTTGAAATGCTTAACGCTCTAATCAAGCGCTTGGAAAAAGCCGAGTCCCGCCCTTACTTGATTACTGATGTACTTTTCCACTTGCACAATGCACGCACCACAATGAGCAAACCAGTCTAATCGACACCGCTCAAACCAAGCCCGCTTCGGCGGGCTTTTTCTTTGCCTCAAATTTTGTGTCCCGAATCATTTCATGATAGTTGCATAAGATGATGATGATGCACACCAATTTGTTAACACATGTTAATAAGTTTGGCTCTGTTCCGCATGTTCCGCAATGTTCCGTTCGACTGGAACACGGCAAGTCATTGATTTTAAAGGGAAAATCGGCTTTTTTTATATAATGTTCCAATGTTCCATATATATAAGAACACTCTCCAAGTTGCTACACTACTTTACAATGTTAAGTGTGTGGCTTGTTCCGCTTTTGGGCGGTCTTGGCAAGGTCGTTATATCACTGGAACATTGGAACAGGGCGACAACGAATCACCCAAGCCTATGATTTTAAATAACTTTTTCTCATTTTGCCAATTTGGAACATGCGGAACAAACGGAACATTTCACCACTTTACAATGGAGTAAATCATGCTAAAAGCATTTTGTAGGTGTTGCGGTGCAGATGTCGCACCAAAACGCTGGGCACTCGGTTTCAAGCTCTGCATGGACTGCGGACAATCTGAAGCCAAAAAGCGCAAGCACACAATCGTGCCTATGCACAAATCAAACTACATTGTTGTAACAGACTACAACATGTTAACAGGTGTTAATAACAAAGGAGGAAACGTCAAATGAGTAAGATGAATTTGGTAATCATTAGTTTGCTATCCATGCAGACCATGCGTTTTGGTCTTAATGGCGATGCGTTAATCAACAAGGGTTTGCTAATATTTACAGGCTTGTTGCTTGCACTTATCTTTTACGAGTTGTTCTTGGAGTACAAGGAACTAAGCACAGTACAAGAAGTTGCAGAGCGTGAAGACCCAATCAACTATATTTAAAGGAGTAGATATGAAAACAGAACACATTGACTCGGTGCTAGTTTTGACTGCACAAGTAATTACGATCATGGCAGTTTGCATCTTGATGGTGCTTGTATGGTAATTGATCGTAAGACTGGTAAACCAGTTGAGATCGGTGACACTGTAATGCGAAAGGATTACAAGGGTTTTCGCCACAGGTATGAGGTCATGGACTTCACGCCAAGGGGCGTTTGGGTGCGCAAGTTAGAGCGAGATAGATATGTATATCTAAGCATGACGCTTGCGAGTTTGCAACTGGATGAGGTGATGGTATGAGAGTAAAGAGTAATGAGAAGTGCAGAGTAAATGTACGAGCACACAGCAAAACTTATTAACAGGAGTTCATAAATGTATTGGAATCACAGAATCGTTGATATGAGCCATGAGAATGGCGGTGACCCTTGGTTCGAAATCAAGGAGGTTTATTACGATGACGATCACAACGTCACAGGGTATTGCGACCGCATGGACTCAAGCGAGACGCCTGAAGATGTTATCAGTAACTTGAAGCGCATGTTGCAGGGTATCGAGGGTGAGCGTGTGGTGCATGGTGTAACACTAAAGGAGATCGCAAATGAATCTTGAAAGTGAGTTGAGAGCAGTTGCTCGGATTGCCCTTGATTGGATAAAAGAAGATAGATGGGAAGAGTCGGAGATACTTTTAAACATGTTCTATGAGTATGCAGACAACAAGGAAAAAGCAAATGAAGATCATACTTGAGATGACGCAACAAGAGATCAATGCGTTGAACGACATCGTGGACTATGTGCTACTGGATGCTAGGGATAACCAGTTCTACTATGCACAGGCACAGTTGCTACACAACTGGATCATTAACGGAGGGATTGCGGATGATACGCAAAGATCAGTTGACTGAGGAAGACCTACGTGCGATTCGTAGAAAAACGATCATCGTCATATTGGCGGTGGTGCTTTTGTATTTATTAACAGGAGTTCATAAATGACACGCATTAGAAGTTATGAGTATTTCAAGGATCAGTATGAGAAGATCAAGCCCATTCGTGGTCGACCCGATTGCAGACCGATCCATGATCGCAGACACACGCATAAAACTATCATTGCCAAGAAATTGTTGAGCGGTGAGACATCGTATGCGTTGAAGTTCCACAACACCGAGTGCGTTGAGTACTTTCCAAATGGTGACATCGTGGTGCGTACTGGTGGATGGGTTACGCCATTGACTGCTGACTTTATCTACACTTACAGCCCGTTCAAGTGTTGGAAACAATACAACAAAGTGTGGGTTAACTTTGTGGATGAGTCAAGTAATCATGAGCGTGGTGTGTCGTACCCAGTTAACGGAGAGTTGACGTTGCAGTATGAGGGTGAGTATCAACATGGGCAACACATTCATGGTGTGATGTATAAACCCGTGGGAGATGTCGCTATCACTAAACGTGTTGTAGATCGTGCGAAGGCAAAGGCAGCCCGCGCAGTTGTAGAGCCATTCTTAAACTTTGCTAAGTTGTTCCTTGCCATGTCGGATGGATGGATCATGCATAGTACTGTTAAAGAACATGTGGAGATTATTAATGGGCAAATTAACTGGGGCTATTTTAGTTCGCCAGATTTGTACGAGCAGATGCAAACAAAGGAAGACAGATATATATTTATGATGGCGTATCTGTTGCGTACCGATGAGCCGATCAAAAAGAATGTTGCAGAGACCTATGAGGAGAAGATGCAATGGGGTATGCACAGGATACATCTGTATGACTCGCAGTTTAAATTCGAGACGCTCAAGCGTAGAGTTTATACAGTCGTTGAGGGTGCGAATGATATATACACTACAAAGGAGGTGAGTGCGTCAGGCAAGGCCATGACCAATGTCGTTTAATCAAGTTCTCAAATACTTGACAAGGGGTATGACATCTGTTATAATAGGTGTAACAGTTGTCGAAGTGGTTAGTAATTGTGTTAGGTTAACAACTGTTAATAAAAGGAAAAACAAATGAGTGCAATTAATTTTGGTAGTTCTGTATCGTTGAAAGAGTTTGCTCAAAGCATCGGCATTGTGGGCGAGAAGGTAACTGTGATCGGACAGGGTGAACCTGGGATTGGCAAAAGCGCCATGCTAAAAGTTCTTGGTGCGCAGTATCCCAATTATGAGTTGGCGTACATCGACTGCACCTTGCTTGACCTCGGCGACTTTGCTTTGCCCTACACCGAGGTGGTGGACAGTGAGTTTGGTATGCGTGTAACTAAGTTTGCGCCCAATGCTAGGTTCAAGATGCATATGAACAAGCCAGTTATCGTTATGCTTGACGAGATCGGCAAGGCAATGAAGGCGGTTAAGAATGTGCTATTGACTCTTATGCTAGAGCATAGGATCGGTGACAACTACTTGCCTGAAGGTTCGATTGTGTTTGGTACAACTAATCTGTTGACAGATGGTGTCGGTGACATGCTCGAAGCACATGCAAGGAATCGTGTGTGTTTTGTAACTGTGCGCAAGCCCGATGCAGATGAGTGGATTGAGTGGGCATTGGGTAATAACATTGCACCCGAGGTTATCGCATGGGTTAAGCAGTTCCCACATGCGTTGGCAAGTTACACCGATGGTGGGCAGAAAGATAATCCGTATATCTTCAATCCACAGCGTGCTGGTATGGGTGCGGTGGTTACACCAAGAAGTTTGGAGAAGGCTAGTTACATTGCAAAGCAACGTGACCAGTTGGGTGATGCGCTGACAATTAGTATGCTGACAGGCACTATCGGTGAGAGTGCATCAAGGGACATGCAATCGTTCTTTACTGTGGTGGACAAGTTACCTACATGGGATGCGATCATGGCTAGTCCGTTGACTGCAAAGCTACCGACAGATGCAGTAGCTAAATGCATACTGGTGTTCAGTGCAATTAGTAGAGTAGAGAAAGATACTCTGAGCAAGTGGATGTCCTACGTACAACGTATGGACAAGGAGTGGCAAGCGTTGTTTGCTACGAGTGTGATGAAGTCTCCAAGCAAACAAGCGTTCTGCGTGTTGCAGAAAGACTTCAAGGATTGGGCGTTGAACAATCAATGGTTGTTCTAATTTATTAACAGGAGTTCATAAAATGACATTGAGTGCAGAACAAAGAGTACAGAAGGCACACGTTGCCTTGATGAAAGACCCCAAGTACTGTTGGTATTCGGGTATCTTTATGGTCGGTGAAACAAGCGTGAAGGATGATGTCCCAACTGCTTGTACCGATGGTCGCAACACTATGTATGGTAGAGCGTTCGTTGAGAAGATGGATGACAAGGGACTGCGTGCAGTTATCTTGCATGAGAATCTACACAAGGCTTTCCGACATACTACTACATGGAGACATCTCTATGATGAACATGCACAGTTGGCTAACATGGCGTGTGACTTTGTTATCAACATAATGATCGAAGATTCTGATATGAATGGGTCGTTCGTTAGGTTGCCCGATATGGCGTTGCTTGATCCGAAGTATCGGGGATGGGATGCTGGGTCGGTGTACAAGGACTTGATGCAACAAGCACAGGGTGGGTCGGTGCATGTGAAGACAGTCGGCAATCCACAAGGCAAGGACATACCAGTTGACAACGAGTCGGGGTATGGTGGCTTTGATGAGCATGACTGGGATGGTGCGAAGGATATGACCAAGGAAGAGCAGAATAAACTAGCACGAGACATTGACCAAGCGTTGCGTCAGGGTGCGATACTTGCGGGCAAAATGAGTGCCAACGTACCGAGGGAAGTGACCGATGAACTAAAAGCCAAGGTCGATTGGCGTGAAGCTATGCGTGAGTTCGTCACATCGTTCTGTATGGATAAGGATGAGAGCACATGGCGTAGACCAAATCGTAGGTGGATAGACCAAGATGTTTACATGCCATCATTGATCGGTGAGTCGGTCGGTCGTATCGTGGTGGCTATTGATATGTCAGGGTCGATTGGTAGCGAGGAGATCGGGCAGTTCCTTGGTGAGGTGCGCAAGATATGCGAGACTGTTAGACCCGAAGGTATCGACTTGATCTATTGGGATACCGAGGTGTGCTCGCATGAGAAGTACGAGCAAGACCAACTCGACAACTTGTTGTCCAGTACTAAACCCAAGGGTGGGGGCGGTACTGATGTAGCGTGCGTGCCTATCTATATGCGAGAGCATAGGATCAAGGCTGAGTGTTCGGTTATCTTAACCGATGGTTATCTAGGTGGAGACTGGGGTGTGTGGGATTGTCCAACACTATGGGGTATCACAAGTGAGGTTACTTCAGATGTTGGTAAGACTATTCACATCGAAGCATAATTTATTAACAGGTGTTAACAAAAAGGAGAGTGCAAATGATTCAGAACAGTGCAATGCTAGTTGACTTGAACATCAGTGTATGGACAGGTCGCAAGATGGATAAGAAAGTATCCGAGGAGATTGATGCGAGCAAGGGTACGAAGTCAAGGGCTGGCAACTATCATAAAAAGTTATTGGCGGGTACGGATCGGTTGGATGAGTTACAGAAACTTGTTACCAAGATTCGTACTTGGCATTACGAGCAGACCTTGCCTTGGTCGGATGGCGGTTCACGCTTGCTACCAATGAAAAACTTCTTTGATTACAAGGCTACGCTTGGAGACTTTGAGCGTCAGTTGGAAGGTGAGGTACAAATGTTCTTGCAAGAGTACGACACGCTAGTAACGGCGGCGGCTTTCCAGTTGGGTGATTTGTTTGACTCGGAAGAGTATCCTACTGCTGAGAGTTTGAAGAGCAAGTTCAAGTTTAAGTATGTGTTCTTGCCAGTGCCTGATGTAGGTGACTTTAGGATTGAGGTAAATGATGCCCACAAGGAAGAGCTGAAGGCCCAGTATGAAGAGTTCTACAACAACAAGTTGGCAGATGCTATGAAAGATGCATGGGATAGATTGCACGATTGCCTGACACGCATGAGCACAAAGTTGGCGGGCGAGGATAAGCAGATATTCAGAGACTCATTGGTGAATAATGCATCAGACCTATGCGAGTTGCTTACTAAGTTGAACGTGACTGGTGACTCTAAATTAGAGTTTGCTAGAAAGAAGTTGGAGAGTGCGCTTGTAGGTGTCACGGCCAGCGAGTTACGCAAGGACGATGATCTGCGTCTTGACGTGAAAGCCAAGGTCGATGAGATCTTGGGTATGTTTTGATGAGTAGTATCAAGGAAGGCGATTGGGTGCTTACAAAGAGTAATCGAATTGGGTATGTAGCGTTTGAAGACCTTGCGTTTAAGAAGGACAACCCTCATGTGTATTTGTATTTTTGGGGTGATGAGTTTCATTGCCGTAGTTACAAAACCAATTCGTTAACCAAAGTAGAACCCGCAATTGCCAAATTATTAACAGATGTTCATAAAGAACAAGTCAATGGTCTTAAAGGAGATAGTGCAAATGATTAACATAATCAACCCAAACAACATAGTATTGAACCCAAAACTTTCTGCTCTTTTGACAGACTTCAAGCGCAAGCAAGTCAGTAGGTTTCCAATCAATGCAAAGATAGAGAACGAGTACTTAATCAGGTTTTTTGATAGCAGAGTGTCGTACGCACAAAACACCAAGATAGAAAACATTATTGGTGAGTTGAAACTTGACGGCCTTGATGATAAGAACAGGCAGTACATACGGATTGACAGTCGGCTAATCAACAACGAAAAATACAGTGACTACAATATAAATTATTATTCAAGGCAGACTGTTGATGATAAGAAAGTATCTAAGTGGATGCGTGATTACTTGAAGCCATTTAGTATTGATGAGATTATAGGTAAAACGGCGTACATGGCTGAGAGCAAAGTAAATATGTGGATTGATCAACCGAAGAATCTAGTCCATGATCTAGTGAGTAATAGTAAGTCCGACATCATGCAAGAACTATATGCAATGAAACAAGCGGGGCTAGAACCAGTCACCAATACATTCAAGAAGTACATGGGTGATGCTATGAATGCGTACGAGGATTGGTTAGAGCGTAAGAAAAAGAAGTTCTCACGTACTCATGTATTCATTAATCCAGATGAGTCTGTGGTGATCACAATAAAAGATGATGAGAGTAAAAGCAACACTACTACATACGAGAGCCTAGCGGAGTGCCCAAGTATCATACAACAAAATGTCACGTTGTTGCGTATGTTGGAAGGTGATAACTTTATACCTCAAGTCGGTATGCGATCTAGCAAGGTTGAGTTTTGGATTGAGACTCACACAGATAGCGAATAAATAATAAAAATATTATTTATAACCCTTGACAAATTGCGAAATGACCCTATACTATGGATATGATTAAGAATCCATACGTGGCATCTCTCTTAGACATAAACGACTGGCACAACATCAATGTGATGAACAATCGCAACGATGAGACCTTTCAAGTTATGCGTAGAGATGTGCCCCACTACATTAACGAGCGCATCGCTTTGTTAAAACTGTGCGAGCCTAAAAATAATAACGAAGATGAAGATGAGTTAATAGGTAGACGCATCAAGCATAACATGATGGTGCTTTATCTTACTCACGATGAGTTTGTTGAGTTAAAGAAAATATCAAGGAGTGCACAATGACATGACCCCCGAAAAGAAAGTAAAAGATAAAGTGAAAGCCATGCTCAAAGATAGAGGTGCATATTATTTTATGCCCGCTACTCATGGGTATGGTGCATCAGGTGTTGCTGACATCGTTGCTTGTTTGCATGGTAAATTTATTGCTATTGAGTGTAAGGCTAATGGTAATAAGCCGACAGGATTGCAGATAAAGAACATGCTTGATGTTAGTAAGTCGGGCGGTATAGCCATAACGATTGATGAGTCGGGGTACGAGGAGTTGGAGATGTTCTTGGCACACCTTGACCCTAAACACATTGGCGGTATGGTGATCACATTACTCAAATGAGATCGAAACCCACAGATGGCACTGCACGTAGACTGACTGCTAAGTTGCAGGGGAAGTACGCAGTGTCTGTTAAAGATGTTGCTAGGTTACTTGGTATAAGTGATCGACACGCAGAGCGATACATCAGTCGCTTGCAAGCAGAAGGTATTATTTTTTTGAGGTATCGACAAAGACGATACAACTATTATTCAATCAGGAGAAATAAATGAAAGTAGATAGAGTTGCTGACTTATTAACATCTGTTAATAAAACATTTGGTATTGATGATGTGGATTTAATTATCATTGGTAGTGTGGAGCGTGAACGAAAAGTGGGAAATAAATTAACTATCATGAATTTTGTGGATAACTTCCGCAGAACATCGCCAGCCAACACGCATAGACGCATCAAAAAATTGTGCACAAAGAAATTGCTTGAGAAAGTTGGTTCAGAAGATAGCGGTCGGGTTAAGTTTCTAGCCACAGGCAAAAGGTTTACAGAGTTGCACGCACACTTGATGGAGGTGTGACATGGAAATATCTAATGGTGTACAAGCGTTAGTGAACCGCATGAATGATTACCCCGAAGAGTTCTTTGACCCAACCAAGAACGAAAGATGGTCATTCATTTATAAAGACACATTTAGAGATGTTTTGTCTGAGCCTGAAAAAGCCATGATTCACACCGCTCTAAAAGAAGTTCGTAGGAAAGAGTTTGAATCGTTGATCGTGCAACAGATATTCAAGGAAGAGAACAAAATCAATTACATGTCGTATGGTAAGGCTATCGTTCAAGGAGAAGGTCAACCAGTTAACATTGATGATTTAAGGTTGCCCGCAGATTATGTGGCTAAAAGGCTAGGTCAAAAATGAATCTAATAACCATAGATTTTGAAACGTACTACTCTAAAGAGTTTAGTCTATCCAAGATGACGACTGAAGAGTATGTGCGACATGATGACTTTGAAGTTATCGGGGTATCCGTCAAGGAGAATGATGATGACGCTATTTGGTTTACTGGTGATGATGCTGAGATTGCTGAGTTTCTTGGTCACTATGATTGGAGCAATTCTTTTGTACTTGCCCATAACGCTCAGTTTGACGGCGCTATTCTCACTTGGAGGTTTAATATTAAACCGAAGGCTTGGCTTGACACATTGTGCATGGCACGTGCAACGCATGGGGTCGAGGTCGGTGGTAGTCTTGCGTTTCTTGTGGAAAAATATTCGTTGGGCGCAAAGGGGACAGAGGTTGTTAGTGCCCTCGGAAAAAGACGCAATCATTTTAATGCTGATGATCTCCATGCATATGGTCGATATTGCATTAATGACGTGGAACTGACAAAGAAGTTGTTCGATGTATTCATGAAGACTTTCCCGGCGAAGGAGTTAAAAGTCATTGATACAACTTTACGTATGTTCATTGAACCGACTCTGGAGCTAAACTTACCAATGCTTGAATCTCATTTAGAGAGTGTCAAGGATAAGAAAGCGCAGTTGTTACAAGCGGTGGATGCCGATAAAGATTCATTGATGAGCAACGACAAGTTTGCTGAGTTGTTGACGATGCTGAAGGTTGACCCGCCCAAAAAGATTAGCGCACGCACAGGCAAAGAAGCATGGGCATTTGCTAAGACTGACGAGGAGTTTAAGGAGTTGCTTGAGCATCCTGATCCAAGGGTGCAAGCGTTGGTGTCCGCACGGCTTGGTCTAAAGACTACGCTAGAAGAAACACGCACACAACGATTCATTGAGATTGCTTACAGGGGCAAGTTACCAGTACCCATAAAGTATTATGCGGCGCACACAGGTCGGTGGGGTGGTGACGATAAGATCAACCTACAAAATCTTCCTAGTCGTGGCAACAATGCGGGCAAGTTGAAGATGTCCATTGAAGCACCTGATGGGTATGTGATTATTGATTGTGATTCTGCTCAGATCGAAGCACGCACACTGGCGTGGTTAGCGGGGCAAAATGATTTAGTGGAGGCATTTGAGAATGGCGAGGATGTTTACAAGATCATGGCATCGGCTATCTACAACAAGAAAGCAGAAGATGTCACAAAAGAAGAGCGGTTCGTTGGCAAGACGACAATCCTCGGTGCGGGGTACGGGATGGGAGCGGTTAAGTTTAGTGCGCAACTTAAAAATTTTGGCACAGACATTGGGGAACAGGAGTCAAAGCATATTATCGAGACGTATCGCAAAACGTACCCTAAAATTGTTGATCTTTGGCGAGAGTCACAGAAGTGTCTGAACGCTATCGTGTCGGGTAATGCAAGTACATTTGGTGCAGTTGATGCGGTTAAGTTTGACCCAATAGAGAAAGGGTTTCTACTGCCTAGTGGACTGTGGCAACGATACGATACTCTCGAAAAGACATTTGATGCTGATGGCAAAGAGCAGTATCAATACAAGACACGCAAGGGTATGGTCAAAATCTATGGGGGTAAAGTCGTAGAGAACATATGCCAAGCAGTTGCACGATGTGTTATTGCCGAACAGATGTTGATGATCGCCAAGAAATACAAGGTTGTACTGACTGTGCACGATGCGGTGGCTTGCATCGCACCACAAGCAGAAGCTGATGAAGCTAGAGCGTACGTAGAAACATGTATGCGTTGGAGACCTGATTGGGCGAAGGCCCTACCTTTGAACTGCGAGTCAGGCATGGGCAAGAACTATGGAGAGTGTTGATGTATAACTTTATGAGCATGACTAAACAAGTCCATAAAAAACCGCCATCACGGGAGTTATGTTTGTTCTTGGCTAAAAGATTTGCTGAGATGAATATAAAAACAGTTCAGAATCTATCATGGCACTATTTGTTTTGCTATGTAATGTACGACCATTGGATTGAGGAGTATTGGAATGACTGATGCATTAGTTTGGGCACTAGCATTTGGTGCAGTTATTGCCGTAGTGTTGTACGCTATGGTGTTGGCGTGGATGTTTATACAGGAGCATAAAGATGACTAAAGAAGAAATTATTGAGATGGCTAAAGAAGTTAATCTGCCGTATTTTTGGGAATCAGGTATGCCGTGCAACTTAGAGGCATTAAAATCTTTTGCCACATTGGTAGCAGAAAAAGCAACGGCTAAACTTAGGGCTAATATAAAAATTAACCAAAAGAATTTGTTGCAAAAGCTAACAAGGGAACAAGAATGACTGACGAAGAAATACACAACATTTATTTGCACATGAGTGGCAAAGCAGAGGGGTTGGTTGAAGCGACTGGCAACGCTGACTTTCCTGTATTGTTTGCTAGAGCAATCCTTGAGTACGAAGGAATGACAAAAGATATGCAAAACATGGCATCTAAATCTACTTATAAAGAACAACTAGAAACAAAAGATGAGCCTGTTGGTAAGTTTGCAAAGTTTACTGATGGTATATGGAGAGAAGTAACTGATTATTCTGCGGGAATTCCTCTTTACACCACACCACAAAGCACATGGGTAGGACTGACAGAAGATGAAATCAAAGAATGCTTTGCCATAACTCCTGATCAGTTTTTGCCGTGGCAAATCTACAAAAGAATTGAAATTAAGCTGAAGGAACGCAACACATGAGATTGTCCACAATCAACAAGTACGAGCTTGTACTGCACGATTTACCAATGTGTGCGATATGCAACAAACCTGTAGAAAAGGTTGAGTCGATGTACGACATTGTTTACGGAGCAAAAAGATTTCGTGTGCACTGCCACGGTGACATGGAAGAGGCAATGCTTGATGATGTTCTGATTGAAGACTGCGCTAGTGTGCAGTTTGGTCAAGCATTTATTGACAAATTACCGCAGAAACAATTGGAGAAAAACACATGAGTGAACAAGAACGCAGTGAATTATGTTCTAACTATGGTGGCTTTTGCAAAAAAGAATGGGTAGGACTGACTGAAGAAGATTTAAAACTACTATCTGCTGAATGGCGAATTGTTTATGGAGCGTGGACGCATGACTTTGCCAGAGAAATTGAAGCCAAACTCAAGGAGAAGAACACATGACTAAAGAAGCATTACAAATTGCATTAAATGCGTTGACTGATTTTGACTACGACAAACGCATCAAGGCTATTGAATCTATCAAAGAAGCATTAAAAACAAAAAACGAATATGAGCGTGGCTTTATTGATGGTATGCAAAAGCAAATGCAATCAAGTGTAGACAAGGCGGTCAACGCAATGGGCAACACACGCCCTTGGTACACCATTGATGAACTAAATGCGTGGGCTGACAAGTACCAAAATGAGCAGTGGCATAAAGCCGCAATCAGGCTTGGCGAGAAGTTGGCATCTGTTGGGCCTGTTGGCTATTACGAAATGGACGCAAAAGAATGGCTTGATTGGGCTATGTCAACCGTAAAAACTCGCACATGGGTAGGACTCACAGATGAGGAAATTGAAACCATTTATGCAGAGTGCAATGTATGGGACAAATTTGAATACGAGCGAATGCTTGAAGCCAAACTAAAGGAGCGCAACACATGAATTGGTTACCAGAACACAAGTGCGGTTTATATCTAACCCACAATGAGCATCGAGATGTTTATGAAACAGTCGAGGAGTGTTATAACCCTGACTATTTTGTATCCAAAGAGGAGTGGGAAAAAGCTATTGCTGAGGATAATGTTTGGGTGTTGCAGTGGTATCCACACACACCTATTGGGTTTAATATTATTGCCGCATCATCACTAGAAGTTATTCAAGCCAAGTTGAAGGAACGCAACACATGACTGAAGAAGATGAAGAGTTTGAGCGCATTGCAAAAGCTAATCAACACAGGGCATTTCTAAATGCATCGAACAAAGAACCAAGATGGAAAGATCATACAACAAAATGCCCAAACTGCGCTAAGATGGAAGAAGACATTGCCGTGTTGATGAAACGCCTTGAACGGGCACTATCGGAAAAAAATGAATTGTCCTAAATGTGGTGCATGGAGTATTGTAAAGTACACTAAGACACCAGTACGCAGAAGAGAGTGCGCCAATGAACATAGATTCACTACACAAGAAATCTGCATTGACGATAAGATGCACCAACAAAAAGTAGAGCGCATGAATAAAAATAGAAAGAACAAGAATGGATGAGAATGATGAACACATGAGAGATTTAATGGCGATGTTTGCAATGTGTGGGCTAATCTCCCATGAAGGGCAACGTCCTAATACTGTGCAAACCGCTTATGACCTAGCAGATGCAATGATGGATTATCGTAAGAACTTGGATGATGGCATTGCATCTATAACATCGAAAAGAAAATATGAGCGAAGAGCAAAAGATTAAGTACACGTGGTCGTATTCGAGCCTTGACTTGTACAAGCAGTGCCCGCACAAGTATTACCGCTTGCGTGTAAAGAAAGATGTGGTTGACCCTGAAAGCGATCAGAAGAACTATGGAACTGAGTTTCATACGGCGGCTGAAGAGTTCATCAGGGATGGCAAGCCGTTGCCACAACGCTTTGAATTTACACGTGAGCTTCTTGAGCTACTCCGTAAGAGGACAGGACAACATCTTTGTGAGAATAAGCTAGGATTGACTCGTAGCCTGGAGCCATGTAGTTTCTTCTCAAAAGATGTTTGGTGGCGTGGTATCGTGGACTTGATTACCTTGCAAGATGATCGTGCTTTTGTGGTGGACTACAAGACTGGGCGTACAAGCAAGTATGCGGACACAAAGCAGTTGGAGATCATGTCCCTTGCCGTGTTCAAGCATTACCCACAGGTCAAGAAGATCAAGGCGGGGTTGCTGTTCGTCATTGCAAATGACTTTGTCAAAGCGGATTACGATGTAAAAGATTCGGGTATTTATTGGCAGAACTGGATTACGGATACAAACAGGTTAGAAAAATCAATAGAACTTGATGTATGGAATCCAAGACCTAACTTTACGTGCAAAGGTTGGTGTCCAGTTAAAGATTGTGCACATAACGGCAAGGGGTACTACAAATGATTGATGTAAAACTGAGTGACTCAGGCATTGAAGGTGCAGGTATATTCCACGACTTGCGATACACCAATGACCGAAATAATGGTAATCAAAACCAAATAACATTTGGTATAAAAAATGAATCAGGTAATGAGATACAAGCTGAAATTACATTAAGTGTATTCGACAATAGAACAAAGAAGTATAGACATGATGTGCACAAACTAGAGAGTCTTTATGGAATAAAACTGACCATCAGAGGTGCTATTGAGCATAACGACTTTTTGAATATGTTGCAATTGATCTTGGAAGCTGAGAAAATGGTAGATATCATTAAACCTTAACGAGGTAATCATGGGAACAACTAAAAAGACAGGCCGTAAATATGCTGAGGCAGCTCAATACGAAGACACACCGGAACAAGTTAAACATCGTGAAGAACGCAACAAATTGCGGTATAAGTTTTTGAAAGAAGGCAAAGTCAAAAAGGGTGACAAAAAAGATGTTGCTCATAAACTTGCATTGGACAAAGGTGGTAGCAACAAGCAAGGTGCATTTGTGCAAAGCGAGTTTGGCAATCGTTCGTTCAAGCGGGACTCAAAGGGCAACTTAGTGTCGGAGATAAGCGTTAAAGAACGCAAGATGAAAAGAAAATAAAGTGCAAATTATTGACAACAAAGCGTTATTAATTAAAGTACGTGACCCTAACCGCATAACTGCGGTGATACCAAAATCAAAAGTGGTTGGGCAAAACGAAGTGCTAGTGAAGTGGGGGTTGGAAGAGGCGCAAGTATTAAAAAACATGCGTATCAAGAATGTTCCATCGCCTATTGAAATGGACTACCAATGGACAGGGATATATAAACCCTTTGACCATCAGAAGACCACAGCATCTTTCCTCACGTTACATCGCCGTGCATTTTGTTTTAACGAACAAGGCACAGGTAAAACATCGTCTGTGATATGGGCGGTGGACTACTTGATGAACAAGGGTGTCATCAAGAAAGTTCTTGTGTTGTGCCCACTATCCATCATGCAGTCTGCATGGGAGGCTGACCTCTTTAAGTTTGCAATGCATCGCACATGTGCTATCGCTCACAGTTACTCAAAAGAAAAACGCATTGAGGCAGTGCGCAGTCAAGCTGAGTTTGTGATATGCAACTATGATGGGTTAGAGATTATCAAAGACGAAGTCATAAGCCAACAGTTTGATCTCATTGTCATTGATGAGGCTAACGCTTATAAGAATGTAAGCACAAAAAGATTTAAAGTTCTTAACTCAATCATCAAGCCCGATACATGGGTATGGATGTTGACAGGAACTCCTGCATCTCAGTCGCCTACTGATGCGTATGGGTTGGCAAAAATTATTAACCCATCAGGTGTGCCTAAATTCTATGGTGCGTTTAGGGACATGGTCATGATGAAGATAACCACGTTCAAGTGGATACCCAAGCCTACATCAGAAAAAATACTTCATGATGTGCTACAACCTGCAATACGTTTTACAAAGGAGGAATGCTTGGATTTACCAGAAATGACGTACGTGACTAGGCATGTACCTTTGACTACACAGCAGATGAAGTACTACGAAGCCATACGCAAACAAATGACCACAGTTGCGGCGGGTGAGGAGATAACCACAGTAAATGCGGCGGCTAATCTAAACAAGTTATTGCAACTATCATGCGGGGCAGTATATAGCGATAGCGGTGAAACAGTTGCATTTGACGCAAAGAATCGCATGAGTGCGTTACTCGAAGTCATCGAAGAAGCAAGTCACAAAGTAATTATCTTTGCACCATTTAAACATGCTATCGACATCATCGCAGAAGAACTAACCAAAAATCAAATCCCTAACGAAACAATTCATGGAGGTGTATCGGCAACTAAACGCACAGAAATATTTTCAAAATTCCAAACAGAAAAAAATCCACAGGTGCTTGTCATTCAACCACAGGCCGCTGCGCATGGAGTTACACTTCACGCCGCTAATGTTGTTGTATGGTGGGGGCCAATCACATCAATAGAGACTTATCTACAAGCTAATGCACGTGTGCATAGGGCTGGGCAACGTAACCCATGTACTGTCGTTCACCTAGAGGGAAGTCCCGTTGAGAAAAAAGTTTACAAAATGTTATCAGAAAAAGTAGACATTCATACTAGGCTGATAGATTTATATAAAAATATTTTAGGAGACACTTGACAAAGTAAAGTAATGCCTATATATTTGAGATACAAACAAAAAGGAGTGCACTATGACTGAAGTAACTGAAGAAGCAACAGCAGAGAGATTAGCAAAAATCTATACTAAAATTAGAGACAAACGCAAGGAGCTTGAAAAAGAAGTTAGCGAGCTAAAAGAAAAACAAGATGTCATAGCCAAGGAACTACTTGAGTTATGCAAAGAGCAAGGCGTTACCACAATGCGCACTGCTTACGGCACTATATCTAAAAGGGTAACCAAGAACTACTGGACTAGTGATTGGGAATCTTTCTTCAAATTCATTAAAGAGAACGATGCCTTTTCGTTGATGCAACAACGTATCAATAACTCGAACATGGCACAATTTCTTTCTGAAAACCCCGATGTGCTTCCGCCGGGTCTAAATGCGGACACAACACAAACCATCGTAATTATCAAACGCTAGGAGTTATAAATGAGCAACGACATCATGTTAGATTTGGGACTACCAAACTATTTAAAAGAGATTGAGTTAGACGAGACCACTAAAGCCCTAATGGGTGGCACAAGTGGTATGGGTATGAAGCGCATCTCCATCAAAGGTGGTGTGTGGAGACTCATGGCAAATGGCAAAGAGATTTCAAAGAATGAAGATCGTTCAATGAATGTTGTCATCGTTGCCGCCGCACCAAAAGTATCGAGAACTTTTTACTTGAAGAGTTACTCAGAAGGTAGCGAGCCTGCCGCACCTGATTGTTGGTCTGCTGATGGTGAAGTGCCTGATGCAAAGTCTTCTATTCCACAAGCCAAGCGTTGCATAGACTGCGATCAAAACGTCAAAGGTTCAGGTCAAGGTGATAGCCGTGCTTGCAGATTCAGTCAACGTATTGCAGTTGTGTTGGCTAATGATATCAAGGGCGATGTCATGCAACTCACATTACCATCTAAATCTATCTTCGGAGCGGGGGAGCCTGGGAAGTGGCCTCTACAAACATATGCAAAGATGTTAGGCAGTAAAGGTATACCAGTCACGGCCGTAGCAACTGAGATGCGTTTTGATACTAATAGCGCAACGCCTGTCATTACATTCAAACCTGTTCGTGTGCTTGAGACTCATGAGCATCAAGTTGTGATTGAGCAAGGCAAAACATTGGAAGCTAAGAACGCTATTACAATGACTGTTGCTGAGGCTGATGGTATTAAATTGCCTAAATTGGAAGCCCCTGTGGAAGCACCCAAGGCTAAAGAACCAAAGGCTGAAGCTAAAGTGGAAGACGTTGAGCCAGTCAAACGCTCTGCTAAGAAGGAAGAAGAGCCAGCACCCAAGAAAGACTTGTCAAAGATTCTTGAAGAGTGGGATGACTAATCATGCCTAAAGGGTACTCACTTCTGACAGTGCAGGAAGTTAAGGAAGCCAATCAAAATTTGCTTGGTGTAAAACTGGGTAAAATTTGCATTGAACGAGACATCCCAGTCACAGACGTTGCAGAGTTCTTTGGAGTGAGCCGTGTAACTATCTACTCATGGTTTCGTGGGCAGGTAGTTGTATCGGGTAAACACGCAGAGAAAATGCAGAAGCTAATCACAAAATTAGCGTAACGGTTTGAGGGGGCTAGGCTAGCTACCGAAAAGGGTGCTCCGTCTCATCCCTGCCCAACTCATTTAAAAGACGAACCAAGGACGGATATGATTTCGAGAAACGAGTTTCTCAGGCTTGTGCTCCCCCCATTACAAGCTGATGAGTATTACTGCGCTTTCGGGATCGCAACAGTTAATGAAAAAGATATAGTTGATCAGAAGTTTGTAGATAGTATTGAAGAACTAAGTTATAAAGCAAACTACTTTGTTGAGTATAACTTTAATGCTTTCTTTGCTTTAGCTAAATATGGTGACCCGAAGAATGGGCGTACCACAAACAACGCAATATCTCTAAAGTCGTTTTTCATTGATCTTGATTGCGGGCCTGGAAAGCCTTATGCAGATTTGAGTGAAGGGCTTGTTGCCCTAAAAGATTTTTGTAAGAAAACAAAACTGCCTCGCCCAACTATTGTGAAGTCAGGGCTTGGTGCACACATATACTGGGTGCTTGATGAATCAATGCCGAGGAAACAATGGAAGCTCCATGCTGAGAGGCTGAAAGAGTTATGTGTAGAACACAAGTTTGATGTTGACCCCGCAGTCACAGGGGAAGCGGCACGGGTGCTTAGAGTGCCTGAGACTTACCATTTGAAAGACCCAACCAATCCAATCTTGGTTGAGGTACTGCACGTTGCTCCGACCATAAGCAACATTAAAGACTTACTGCCCCCATCCGAAGATGCGTTGGCTGTGTTAGAAAGGGCTGAGTTTAAACGCCCAATGGATGCAGTGACGCTAGCGTTGATGGGTGCGAGCCAGTCTAGGTTTAAGACTATTCTAATTAAATCTGTCGAAGGCACAGGCTGTAAACAGATTGTTGGCATCTACGATAACCAACACGACATTGATGAGCCGTTGTGGAGAGCGGGACTAAGTATTGCGCACCAGTGTATAGATAGGGATAAAGCAATCCATATCATATCGCACAAGCATCCTGATTACTCTGCAACAACTACTGAGAAGAAGGCCAACGAGACGAAGGGGCCTTACACATGTGAGACGTTTAAGAAACTAAATCCAAGTGGGTGCGAGGGATGCACACTAAAGATTACATCTCCAATTCAGATTGGCAAAGAGATTGTTGAGGCTACTGAAGAAGACAATAAGGTCATGGACTTAGAGCCTGAGACCAAAGAACTAAAAGAGTTTGTGATACCGAAGTATCCACATCCGTTCTTTAGAGGCAAAGTAGGTGGTATATACCAAAGAGTCAAGACGGCAGATGGTGAAGAAGTAGAAGACATTGTGTACCCATACGACTTCTATGTTGTCAAGCGTATGCAAGACCCTGAATTGGGTGAGACAGTGCTACTGAGATTGCACTTGCCAAAAGATGGTGTACGTGAGTTCATTATGACGCTAGCCAGCGTATTATCCAAAGAGAAATTCATCAGCACAGTTGCATCATTTGGTGTGACTGCATTAGGCAAAAAGCAGGATGCGCTTATGTATTATGTAACTAAATGGGTGGAAGAATTACAAATGAATTCGCAAGCAGAAAAAGCATATAAGCAATTTGGATGGATTGAAGACGAGTCAGGCATCATTGTCGGTGACAGAGAGATACGTGCAACAGAAGTGGTGTATAGCCCGCCATCAAGCCCAACGCTACCGCACGTGCCGTTCTTCCAAGCCAAGGGCGACTTCCAAGTATGGAAAGATACAATTAATGTATACGGCAAAGAAGGCATGGAGGACAGAGCCTTTGCATTCTTTATGGGCTTTGGCACTATGCTGATGAAATTTACGGCGCTTGATGGGTTTTTGCTAAACTTGTTTAGTCGTGAATCAGGATCAGGGAAAACCACTATTCTGCAAGCGATCAACAGTATCTACGGCAGACCAAAAGAACTCCTACTTTCTCCCAAGGATACATATAACTCACGCATGGGCAGGATGGGAGTCATGCAAAACTTTGCGGTTACATTGGATGAGATTACCAATATGCCCGCTGATCAAATGTCGCAACAAGCCTATGACGTGACATCAGGTAGGGGCAAGAACCGCTACAAGCAGCATGAGAATGCAGAGCGCATGAATAACACCAAGTGGCAAACTGGCTTGATCACGTCATCTAACAGGGTCATTGCCGATGCATTGCTATCTGTTAAGGGTTTTCCCGATGGTGAGTTGAAGCGCATAATGGAGATTAACATTAAGCCCGATCCGTTTGATGACGCAACATGGGCACGTCAACACTTTGGCAAACTAATGGATAACTACGGACATGCCATACAACCATACGCACAGGCATTGGTTGCCCAACTACCAATGGTCAAAGCACAGTTGGCAGAAGTCCAGTTGCGTATTGAGCAAGCCGCCAATATTAAAAACGCTGAGAGGTACTGGGCATTGATGGCATCCCTTAGTATCACAGGCGGGGCAATCGCTAAAACCCTTGGACTGCATGACATACCAATCAAACCAGTCTTTAACTACGCTATAGACCTAATAAATAATACACGGAACAAGACACGTGAGTACATGTTTGACGGAGATGATTTCCTAGGTGGGTTCTTGCAACGCCACTTCTCTGAGATATTGGTCATTAACGGCAATAAGGATAACCGCACAGGGCTAGAGCATGGCCCGATCAAAGAGCCAAGGGGTGCATTGACTGCACGCTATGAGCCTGATACCAAGAATCTTTACATTGTTAACCGCACATATAGGGAAGATTGCGCTAAGAATTTTATGAACTACGAGGAGTCCTTAGCCCCGTATCGTAAATCCAAATCATTACTTGGCGTGAAGAAAAAGCGCATGACGGCAGGTACTCTTGCAAATACGCAAGCCCCAGTAAATGCACTGTGCTTTGATTCGACTAAGCTAGACTTCTTCAATGAGACTGTATTGTTAAATGCTGAAGATTCTAAATCTACCGATACTGATTGAATGGGACAAGTTTAAAGGAGGCACATCCTTCTTTATCCCTTGCCTAGATCGCAGGGCAACTCAAAGGTACGTACAAGCGGAAGCCAGGCGCCATAGGTTAAGCGTGATCTGTAAACAAGTTATAGAGAACAATATTTACGGCTTGCGCGTTTGGAGAAAGGAAGATACAATTTAGTGTCAGTTGCACTCTACTTCCTAGAAGTACTTAGCCCCCGCTGGTCGGGGGCTTTTTTTCAATCTTCAGAAAACTTCTCTCTGATTTCGGGCAACAACTTCTTGTTGTAAACAATTCCGTCAATCATGTTTTTCTCATTGGCTTTGCGTGCAGTCTCAGATTTCTGCAAAGTAGCTGATGTAATACGCTCACCCGGATGTGCTTCATTGAATGAAGTGATCTTGTCTTGGGTACTACTCATCAAATCTGTATCACCAGCCGTTCTTGCTAAGTCGTAGAGATTGAGCAACTTAGTCTTGCGTGCCAATACTTCTTTTTGGAACTGAGTACGTGCGCTAGACATTTCGTACATATTAGATAGATCAGCAGGTGCAAAGCCCGCTATCTGCATCAGGCCATTGTATGTATTGATGTCTGATTCAATTGGGTCACCCTTGAGAGTCTGCGCACCCTCAGTCATGTACCTAAACCCTTTCATACCATTACGCACAAAGCTAGGAGCTAAGGCTTCAAACGCACGTTCGGTATGTCCTTCAGCCATCATCTTGGCAGCGTTTTCTGCGTTGACTGCATACGATGCGGCAGGGCCAAGAGCTTGTTGAATGATGGTTAATGTTAGGCCATGATCTGCTACGCTACGTGGGTCATCACGATAGATTAGATCGGTTGCAAGACCAACACGATTAGATATCTCTAAATTAGTTAGATAGTTAACTGGGCCTTTGTATGCAAACTCACCAAAGAAATCACGCATCTCTTCATTGAAGTCAAAAGGTTCATCATCGTCACCGAACAATGCGTTGATAATGCTGGCTAGAGTTGAAGCTGCTCCGTAAAAAGGTAGTCCTTTAGCGCCAGCAAATGCCATACCCATACCATACGTACCAATAAGTTGACGCATTGCAGCTTGGCGTACTACCGGTGTCTCACCTTTAAATGCTTGATGGAATGCACGACCAATAACGAATGCACTATTCCAAGCAAATGATTTAAATGTAAATGCTACCCTGCCTAGTGGGTGTTGCATCCACTTGGGCGCAGTGACGGACATACCTGATGTATGTGCATCTTTAACAGTGTCGATGGCTTCACGGATAGCTTGTGCTTCGCTCTTACCTTTTTGTTTGGCTAAGTCATAAGCAGCCACGGCGGTAACGGCACGATTGTATTTTTCACTTGCGGCAAATGGAATACTCAAAGCACCCAACATCTTTGCTTTTAACCCAGTAAATTCACTTGTGCTTTGTCTGCGACCTTCCAATACTTCACGTGCCATCGTATGCTCAAGCTGACCATGATCCATCAGAGCTTCGTACAAATTCTTATAGCGTGCGTTTTTGTCTAGCCCGTTGATAGCAATTTTGCTTGCATTCATCATGGCGCTTGTAGCACCTGCAAACCCATACTTGCCACTCAATATAGGCCATACCATCATGGGTAATGAGGTCACGTTAACCAGCGCAGATGAGGCGTTACCTGCAATGTATTCCATATAGCTTAGTGTGGTTGCCCCACTTACTAAATCACTATATGTTGGGTTGTGCATAAACCCACGTTGATCATAAACATTTTGTGCTGCGGCATATACGGCAGGGGTATTGGTATTGCTAGCTTCTGCGCCAATAGCATCAATGGCTTTATCTATCTCTGGAGAATATGCAGAGTCAGAAAGCTTTCTTGCCCACTTGATCATGGTGTCGCCATAGCCACGCACAATGTCACGCTCCATGCCACGCACGTTCTCGGACTTCATGAACTGTTTGACTAAAGACTGTGCGGGGAACAACGCTAAGTACGATTGGTACACATTGTTGAGCTGCTCTTGACTTGCACCATTTTTTTGTAGCCCGTGCATGATCTGACCCAAGAACGATGTTGGTGGGACTAGACCTTGTTGATACTGTGCGTTTTGTAGATTTTGATAGGACTTATGCTGTGCGCCTTTTAGCACATCCTTAATGAACTTATCACGTTCACGAATAGACTCAAACGCTGAAGCAGCACGTTCGCCAGTAGTAGGATCTGCATACTCTACCCAAAAATCACCACGGCGCAGGAATGGTATGTACCCAGGCACACGGCGTTTAGTTTGGAACTCAGCTTTGATGCGAGCAGCAAGCGATGGCGTAGCGTTGGCTAATAGAATTTTTTCATACTCATTGATTGAGTCTTCATATGAATTGCGTATAGTCTTATAAACGTCTTGAACTTCTTTAGGTAATGCATGGTATATGGTTCTTAGTCTTGCAAACTCTGATGCGTTTTCTTTTGTTGTTGGGAATTTAGGGTTAAGGATGTCCACTTCTGCCAAGCGAGCATCGTAAGCCATGTCATTCATGCGCTCCATTGCTGCCTTATGTTTCTTAAAGACATCAGTGAAGTGCTTGTAGTTTTTGTTGATTTCCTTGATGCGTCTCTCTTGCGTACCATTACGTTTCTCAAGTGCATCTATCAATCGTTGGATTGAAGGAAGTTGTTTCTTGTAAATAGTGTTTAAGTGATCAAGGCGCAACAGCCCAAATGCTAACTTAGTTGTGGATGGCCCTGCATACATAGGGCTATTTTTATCCGCAATGTTTGAGAATGTGTTTCTAGCTTTATCAACTGCTTCTCGTGTAAGGTTGGGCATGTTTTTGCCAATTTCGCCTACTGTGCGAAAAGCATCATTAACTGCTTGTCCCGTGCTCATAAACATCTTTTCAGATGGCGTTGCTTCCACGTCCCGTGAAACATCTATAGCATCATTAATAAATTTCAAACCCGCATTATAAGCAGATTGACCTTTACGGAATCCAAAGAACTCAGCAATAGACTGCATGATTCTTTCAAACAAGTTGCCGCTCTTAGGGGCTTTGATTGTTTTAAGAACTGCTTGGAAGTTGGGGTTACCTACTAACTCAGAAGCAAACTCCTGCAAGTCCTGCGCACCATAGGCAGCGCCTAATTGATTTTGTATTTGGTCAAAAAACTTTAAGAATTGTTTAGTAAGCGGATGGTTACGGTTATTAAGTACGTGCGATATTGCAGCGTGTGTAATCTCATGAATTGCAGTATGCTCATTTAGCCCATGTTCGGGGTCAAGCGTAATTGTGTTGGTAGCAGGATCATAAGAACCAGCTTTGCCAAAACCAACTTCACCAATAACAATCTTGGGATTTAACCCAAGTGCTTTAAACCTACGCAATACTTGCTTGATCTCATTGTTATCAATGGTCTTGATTAAATGGTCAAGAATATTATTGACATTGCCTTTTTTAACTAGATCAATACCCGCAGCATCTAAATTCTTACCTTTATAAGCAGGGCCATAGAATGTATCTTTGCCCAAAATTATTTGCATTTCGTTTTTAAACTGCCTCTTAAAAGCTTCAGGCAATTTGTCCATTGCATAATTAATAGCTTCTAAGATTTGACCTTTGTTGAGCAGCGCTATAAATCCTGGCGTATCTTTCTTGGTCAGGTAGTTATTTTTTATGTGCGTTAATGCTTCTTTAAACCTATCGGCAGAATTAAACCCAGGCCCTTTACGATTAGTTTCTTTTGGTTCGGGTGGTATAGAATCTTCGTAAGCTTTTTTACGTGCAGCAGCTTCAGCAACTTTTTGTTGCACTGTGCTTTCAAATTCTTGATTGCCTAGCTTAGTTACGTTGCTGAGAAACTCTGCTCTTTTACTAGGAGATAAAGTATCTAGATGCGCCAAAATCTGTGCACCTTCAGGGCTACCAGTTGTTATCTCATGGTGCAATCTTTCAAGCAACTGTTTGTTTTTGATCTTTTGCGCTGCATCTTCTTTAGTGGATATTTCTTTATCCAACTGCAATAGATGGCGATACTCGTTAATTAGAGCAGGTAACCGCAATACTTTATGCGTAGCCGTGCCACGATGCGAACCAATCTCTAAAAACTTGCTATCAATACCTTTTTCTTGTGCAGCTTCATGGATGCGTGAAGTTAGAATGCTATCTACACGCTTATCGTTTTCTTCAATAAAGTCTTCTTGTTCTTTATTGGCTTCGACCGCACCCTTCTTTGCTTTTTCTTTTTTGCTTTTAGTGGGTTGTTTTTCTACTGGAGCGGGCTGTTCAACTTTTCCTGCATGTTTTTCTTTTAATTTTGTTAAGGTATAGTGTTTACCTTCAATCTTATTTTCTCTTTCAGATAAACTAAGTATTTTTCGTTTAACAGCTTCTTCGTTGGTAGTTTCTTTAGCACCTTTAGGAGTGTATGCAGAAGGAGGATTAATTCCATCGTCAACAACCATTTTTCCATCTGGCAGACGAGTAACTTTTACGTCATTGACTATTGGATTTGGTGTACCGTCAGTATTTGTATAATGTTGAGTTAATCTGTAATGCGTACCCTCAACATTAGCAGCTTCAGCTACAGTTTTTAAATAGCCTTCATGACCGCCTAGTGTTTCTAGTACCTCATGAACATTTTCTTGTTTTTCTACTGGAGCGGGCTTTCGGACTTCTCCTGCATTAACGCTTGGAGCATTCTGTTCAGCAGGAACATTTCCATCTCGTTCAGTTGGTTCAACTGTTCCGGCGGCTCCTCCAGCGGGTTCGCTAACCACCTCATTGCTTGTTCCAGTTGTGGTTGTGTCAGGTCTTGTAGCATCTTCAACTCCTTGGAATTCTGGGCGACCTAAGAATGCTTCTACATTCTCACGTGCTTTTGTACTTGTTGTCTTTTCTGCATATGCTTCAAGCACACGTTTAACTTCAGCGGCATCGGCCGGGTTACTGATGTCCTTACCATGTATCAACTTGTTTCTAATAAACGTGGCGGTACGTCCTATGCCCAGGCCCTTAAACGTATTGTCGTCTATGGTTGTGGGAAGTTGTTGTGGTGTTAGCTGTGTAGGCTTCTGGACTACGGTAGGCTCTGAAGCTACTGCGGTAGTTTGATCCACAGGTGCAGCAGCTTGTTGTTCTACAGGTGCAGCTTGTGGCGGCGCAGGTTGTTCTTGCACTGGCGCAGTAGGGGCGGCTTGTTGCGGTGCAACTGTTGGAGCAGCAGGTGCAACTTGTTGTTGTGTGGGCAGTACAGGCTTGGGGCCACGCTTGGCTGCTAAATTCTCATTCTCAGCTCTTTGCTGTGCAATAGTTTGTGCCAAAGGTGATGGCTGTCTAGCCAATGACAACAAGTCAATCTTGGTTGGTGCAATCTCAGCAATAGCGGCTTTAAGTTTTGCAGCGGCTTCTTTAGTTGCAGCAGCTTGGCGTTGTTGTTCTAAGCGCTCACGATTAGCCGCAGCTTTGTCAGCTTTAGCCACAGTCATTTCAGCTTGCTTGGTGGGTGCGCCCTGCTCGTCAAACAAACTACCTTGCACGCCTTTGGGTTCTTTTGGCTCTACAACTTTAGGTGGTTTTGCAAACTGTCCTTCTGGCAACAAAGTTGTGTATGGCCCCATCTCCATACCAGGCAACTGCATCTGTTGTTGCTCATTGTTAAACTGGTCTATGTTTGCGCTTTGACGATTTGCTTCCGCAGTTAATTGACGGCCTGCCCGTTTTTGCAAAGCTTGCTCGTATTGCTGGGCACGCTCTCTACCTGCACGCCCACGCTCAATTGCCCCAGTAGTTGCGCCAAACGCACCACCACCTACTGCACCACGGACACTAGACTCCATGATGCGGTTCCACTCAGGACTACCAAATATCTGAGGATTTTTACCTACAAAGTTTTCAGCAGCAATGCTAATGGCTTCTTGCATACCTTCGGTAATGCCTTCTTCCCCCGCCGCCGCAAGCATGTTGGATGCAACAGAACGTAGCAATCCTTTGTCCATGCCAGACTTTTCCAATACCTTTTCTACTATGCCCATCTTCATTGGGCCAGTAAGGTTCTTCATTAGATGTGCAGGTAGCACAGAATCTAGTGCAGCAGCGCCAGCACCAAACAAAGCAGCGGCCCCAGGAGCTAGTTCACCTGTTTTGTCATAGATGTTTTGGAATACTTCAGGAGCGTTCTGGGCATATGAACCTAGAAAGATACCTGCGTTTTGTCCACGTGCCGCATACTCTGCACCTTTAGTAGCAGCCACATGAGCTAATTCAGCAGGTGTAGCACCTGACTCAATAAGAGGCATAGCCGCACGACCAGCCGCAGCAACACCAAGACGGCGACCAACTGCCGCCCCAATACCCCCAGGTATCAAAGATGTTGCAATGTTAGGCACTTGCTCGGCGACATTCTCAAGCACAAACTTAGGTATGTCACTAATACCCTTAACATCTTTTAAACTGCCGTACTGAGGCGAGTAGTATTTGTTTATCTCATTTTGCGTATCTTGCGCTTCTTGCATTTGTTGCTTGGCATAGTCATTAAAGCCCAATGCACTTGCACCCATTGCAGGAATAACATCAGTCAGAGTAGACCCCAACTGTTTAGCGCCACGCATAACGCCACGCTTTAATACTTCGCCAGTAGTGAACTCACCTTTAGGAAGTTCAAAATTATATTTTTTAGATAGAGCGTCTAATTGATCGCTAAGTTGATCCTGAGTTAGGTTGTCGTCAAACCTAACTTGCCCAATTTTTGGTAGATCAAGTATCATTTTTATTGCATTAAATCATTAAAATGAGGAACTGAAGAATCACTATCGTCATAATTTAAGTTGTTTGTGGCATATGTTCTTTGTGCTGCTGCATGTACCCCAGCCAATTTAGGATTAGATCTCCAATTTTCTCCACCTTGGCGTTTAAGATCTTTTATTAAAGCCGTTTCTTCTGGGCTACCTACAAAAGATTGCATACCTTTTTGGAAAGCAGCATTATGTTTTATTTTATTTGCTTCCATTTGGTTCTGAACTGTTTGCCCTTTTAGTATAGCTTGCATGTTATGATTTCTTTCATTTTCTGCAAGAACTAATCGGTTGTATTCATTTCTGTCACCACGAGCTAAAGCTGCTTGTTTCATTTGCTCAGTATGCATCTTATTGTATAAGTCTGCACGGGTAAGACCAAGCTTACCAGACAATATAGCATTCTCTTCAGCACCACGTTGTCTATTAGCATTAGCCATATAGGACACGCCTTGGCTTGCACCTTGACCAATATTAGCCGCAGCATATGGAGATGTGCCACCCATCATACCAAGACCTGCTTGTAGAAGTGCCATGTACTTGTCGTTTTGATAGTTCTTCTCAACACCTTCTTGGCGCTGCTTTAGATAGTCTGCATACTGTTTAACGTAGTCATCATCAGGACTAACTTCCATGTTAGCGCCAGGTGGGTTATTTTGAATTGGCCCAAATCCTTGATCTTCTGCTTCGGTTGTTGCATCATAATTTGGAGTGCCCATTTGCGGATTAGCAGCTTGAGAATCAGCAGCAGGGTTATACCCAGGGCTTTCAGGCATTCCCGCTGGGGCAGTATTTGCAACTGGTGCAACTGGTTTAGCGGGAACTGCTCCAGCTTTTGCTCCTTGAGCCGCAATATGTGGATTGCCAATATAGGGTTTAGATATGTCTACGTTAGCTGGGTAGCCACCATTATCTGCGGGGGGTGCAGGATAAGGAGGAATAAAAAAGTTACTTAGTCGGTCAAGGAATCCGCCTTTATCAAAATGCACTTCACCACCAGCTTTACCTGCGGGTATGCCTTTAATATAGTCTTTGGTTTCTTTGGGTAGCTTGGACATGTCTGCGCCAGAAGCTAACCACTTATCTGTGTTGCCAGGCCCCCAGTTGTAAGCAATTGCTGCCAACTCATTGTTACCATAACGGTTATGCAATGCGCCCAAATACTCACGCCCAACACGTGCAAACTCTTCGGGAGAATTACTGCGTGCGGGTTCTACACCAAACCCAGGACTTTTTACTGTACCAGGCATGACTTGCATTTCTCCCATTGCTCCTTTTTCTGAAGTCAATAGATTGCCGTTCTTGTCGTAACGCTGCCCACGACTTTCCTTATAAAGCACATGGTGCAACAAAGCATCATGCTGCTCTGGAGGTGTCTTGTTAATATCTTCTTTAAGCGCATGGTGTGCATTTTTTGCAGCAACACCTGCCATACCCGCTAGACTTTCGATACCTTCTTCGTCTTCGGGTTCTTCTTCAGCTTCCATTTGAGGAGCTTCTTGTTCCTGAGCAGGTGCACTAAGTTTTTGGAAAAGCATACGCTCTTCCTTGTTCATTCCAGAATCAGAACTATCATCGTCTTCTTCATCGTCATCAGCCTCACCACCATCAGCAAACGCAATAATGCCACCACCTGCGCCAGTCGCAACAGGTAAGTTACTTGGTAGTGCAGGTATGCCCGCAGGTTGAGCCGCTTCAGCCAAAATGCCTTGCGCAACTGTAGGAGGGTTAGGATTAGCGCCAGCAGTCTGCGTTGCCTGCATTTGTTTCTGCTGCTGCAATTTATCTTTAATTAGCGGTATGCCAATATACGCAGGTACAGACCCATCTTGCACACCTTTTTGCAATTCTTGGATTGAAAAAGCTTCAGGTTTATAAAGTAATTTTTGTACTATAGACATGATTAACTCGTCTTGCTCATGGTGTTATATAAACCCAACGCCCCAATACCCGCCGTACCCAAACCAGCCAATTGTGAAACAGCACTCGGAGCTGCTTGATACTGAGTTGCAGTCTGTCCAGGAATTGCATAACCACGCAACAATGCGTTGTAGGCATTAAGCTGTTGCATTGGGTACTGTTGCGCATTAGCGTAATTCTGAATATCTTGGTTAATAATATTTTGTTGTTGGGTTTGTTGTTGCGCACCCATTTGATTTTGCAACCCAAGGATACCTGTTTGTGCAGCAAGTTCTTGTTGGCCTAAGTTACCCAACTGCGTACCCATACTACCAGCTTGGTTTAGACCTTGCAGTGCGGTATTTACCCCTTGCAATGCAGCCTGATTACCTTGTAAATTTAGGTTAGCACCAAATTGTTGGTTTTGGTTAGCTTGGTTATATGCATTAGAGTACCCTTGACCAACTAGATTACTCATAGCTAATTGGTTAGCTTGATTCTGTGCGGCTTGTTGGACACCAAAACGTGACCCACCCAAAGCACCAGCTTGTGCGGCCTGTGCTTGTTGTTGCTGGCCTTGAGCGGCCTGTTGTTGTGCTAATAATTGTTCCTGTGGTAGCAACGCATTTTGCAAATACGGATTCATGTACTGCGCTATGGCATTAGGATCAGTAGCACTAGCCGCATAATTAGTACCCACATCGGCTGCGTTTTGCCCATAGCCTAGACCACGTTGCCCCACATCAGCGGAAGTAGCAGCGCTTGCCGCAGTAATATCTGAACCAGTACCGATTTGCCCAGGTACTTGAAGCTGCCCAGCACCCGCCTGAGATGCTTGTTGCAAAGGACTAAACCCAGCAATATAGTCTGAAGGATTTTGGCTATACGGATTGTATGGCTTTACCCCAGTTATATCTTGCGTAGTAACTTGATTACCACTTGCATCAGTTGTTGTATCAGGTTTTGTATTAAATAGTTGCTGTGTAGCCCCACCTAGTAGAGTTTCTACTTGTGGTTGCAGCCAATCAGGTATATTTGACTGGGTAATTGTTTGTGATGTGGGTGTACCACCGCCGCCGCCACTGCTCATAATAGCACCTCAACTAAAGTGTTTCTAGGTTCGAAATTGTATCGCTTCCAAAGACGTACGATAGCTGGCCTACCGTACCCTTGTATCTTTGTTGCGCCACGTTGTTTTAGGATTTGTTTTAACTGCTCAAATGTGTTGTCATTTGATATTAATTTACCGCCAATAGAAGTTACAAACGCAACTCTGTGCAATGGGTAATTAATAAACGATACAGTCGCCGCACCATGAATCTCACCTGCATCATCTACGGCAACCAACAAAAGCCACTGACCCGCAGTTAAATATGACTGGACATGTTCTACTGTATACGATGCAGCCCAATCTGGGAAGTCCCCACCCTTGTCCAAAGCTTCCCTAATAAAAGGTTCTACTTTAGGCCAAAGCTGCTGGACGTAGTTGGTATCCGCATATTGCACAGTTAAATTCATTTAGTCTCCCGGACTTATACCAGCAGAAGCGGCTTGTTGTGCCTGCATATTTGTTATCACATTAGCCACAGCAGCAGGGTCAGCATGTTGTGCCGCAACAGCCGCTGCAACAGCAGCAGGATCATTAATATTAATGCCTGATTGAGCTATGTAATTTTGAATATTTTGATCTGTATATGGCGTATACGATGGGCTAGATGTTGGAGTAGGTGTTGGGGTCACCGCACTTGCAACAGATGAGTTTGTATTGGTTGCCCCAGGTAATGTTGTGATACCTGAACTTGAAGGTGTTGGAGTAGGTGTGGGCGATGATAAATACTGCGCTTGAGCGGCAGGCAAATTCTGTAACGCTGCTTGAACAATGGCTGGGTCAGCATTCGTAGCCTTGATAGCATTCAATACTTGGGCTGGATCCTGCGTATTAATATGGTTTTGTGCAATGTAGTTAGCAATATCTTGTGCCGTATATGGCGTATACGAAGGAGTTGGGGTAGGTGTAGGCGTTGTTGTGCCTGCGGGCTTAACCACAGTAGATGTAGGTGTGGGAGTTGGTGTGGGAGTTGGTGTGGGAGTTGGGGTTACCGTAGGTGTATATCTTGTTGGGGTTAGTGTATTTATCCCAGTTGATGTATTTGCAGGTGGCGTATAACCGGGAAGATTAACACCAGTATTATTAAGTTTAGATAAGTCAAACCCAGGAAATAGAGCTTGTATCTGGCTAGAAGTTAAATTATTTTGGCTTATTAAGCTATTAAGTTTAGCTGCGTCAATATTAACACCGCCATTAAACGCAGCGCCCAATTGAGATGTCAACGAGCTTGGATTACCACTGCTATTATTAGACGCAGGTGTAGTTATGCCAGCATTATTGTTGTAGCCACCACCGTAACCACCAGCAGCACCACCATTTTGGCTGCTAGGGCCAAACATAGCACTATAACCTTTGCCAAAAAGTGAAGCTATACCATTCCCCATTGGGTTATCGTAGGTTGGTTGATAGCGTGTTGGCACATAAGCACTAGGTGTAAACCCTTGAAGATTAGCACCAATACCCGTATTACTAGCTACAGGGTCTTGTTTTATGCTTGCTAATGCTGCGTTAACTTGATCTGCGGTTGCCATAAGGTCTCCTTATGCTGGCATATATTTGCGTGGATTAATTTGCGTACCTTGTTTTGGGTTGCCAGTACGGGCCTTACGCACCTTATTCATCATATGGTACAACTGCTTTGCACCAGCATCTGTAGACCCATTTCCCAGGTGAGAAACAACATCAGCAGGTACAACAAATTCTCCATCTGCCAAACGTGCAGGTTGTTTTTCACCAATAGACGCAGGAATATTATCGGACATGCCATCCCCCGGGCCTTTAAGCAAATGCCCACCATCTGAATAACTACCTAAATGGCCACCACCAGCAAGTGCAGCGATACCACCTTCCGCCATTGTGTAAGGCACGTAAGTAGATGGGTCATAAGAAAATTTGCTTAATGCACCAGTATATTTTTTCTGCGTGGGAATGCCGTATTTTTTGCGATCCGCATACATGGTTGCCCCAATGCCTGCACCAGCACCTGCTAACATTTTTTGAGGTGTGGATAAACTGTTCCACATATCACTAATACCTGAAACAATACCTGTGTTAGCACCAGCGCCAGATGTATAAGCTTGTCCGTTCGCTGCTGGGGTATAAGAAGTTTCAGTAGGAAAGGCGCCACTTGCATTTAAGCCCTGCCCTGCGGTTGAGTCCATAGCAGCATTGGATAAGCTAGCATCAGGTATGCCACTGAATTGTCCTACTCCCATAGGCGGTGTAGTAGCTACAGCAGGAGCAGGTGGCGTTACATCAGGCGGTGTATCAGGAGCACCACTTGGCATAATGCCACTCATAGCCCCACCAGTTACACCACCCATTAAAGCACCTTTAAGGGGATCACCGCCTGTAAGCAAAGCACTGCCGCCGCCAACTGCTGCACCAGTCATTACCGAACTTAACAATGCGCTTTCTGCTATGCCGCCATCTGCCATGATTACCCCCTAAATTTGTTCAAGTTTACCATTTAACCTATCTTCCAGCTAGTACCTGTCGAGTAAACAGGCACAGTATTTGTACCGCCACCAACCACCGTTGAACCAAAAGTCGTAGCCGTTGCGTCCGATACAAAAGTTCTAGTTCCTGCATTGGTCATGGATGCGGTAGGGAGCTTGGCCACTGTTACGATAGATGTGTTGGTGATGTACGTTGAAACCAGCGTAGTCAAGATATCATTTAACTGGTTAAAAAACAAACGCAAGACGTTATTGAGCTTATCCCCGTACTGCCTGTCGTATTGATCGGGCGCAAGGGGCAGGTTCGGTGGCGCAGGGTTGATTGGTTTTGTAGCCATTATCTGCGTCCATCGGGTCTAATATTAAAGCGAGGAGCACCCAACTGCCAAGTCGTACCAATCTGATTGGACTCCATCTTAAAGATCATCTGGCGGCCACGGATACGGGTATACACCTGCCCAGTAAATTCTTCGGTAATGTTGTAAGTTGAGGTGTAGTTGACCGTGTTGTTTTTGGTCTGGGTAGCACCCGAGCCTGAATCGGTCAAGGCAATCAACGTCATCGTTGTGGCTGGCGTGGGTGAGTTTGATGAACCCGCAAAAGTCAAGTCTGGGAGTATCCTGTCAATAAAGACAAAATGATCTCCGTCTCCAATGTCAAACTCGGAAGAAGATATGTAGGCATCTATTGACTGGATTGTGCCTGTCTCATTATTGTCTACACCGCTTTCTTGGTTGCAGAGATACCCGTTATAAGTAGCGCCAATTGGATTATTCTGGAGCGTGGTATCGAGCCAGGCAGTCCTGGCAATAGAGCCGTAATACCAGTTCTTTTCAACATAGTTATAAACAACATAACTATTCATGGTGTCACTAGTGCCAGATACATAGAACCACCAGACTTCGTTAAAGCCTTCTACAGTGCTACAGTAAACTTGTTGATTTTGGTTGTAGTTAATATTTTGGAAGACAAAGCGGCGTAGGTCGCAGTTAAGCGTTTGCACCCGTCCATCGTACATATAGAACTTGTCAATGCCCATCCAGTACACAACGCCAGATGCATAAACAGCCGCATTGGGGCCGACAATAGTAGTGTTCTCGCCTAGTAACTGCGTACCCCACACATAAGGAGGGCCAAGATATTGAAGGGAGTAACAAGCCGCATCAGTCAATACAAATATCTCTTGACGGGTTTGAATGGCAGTGACGATCTGGGAGCCGTGAGACAAGCGCACATCCCCTGCTTGGTTGGTAATATCTGGATACCATACCAAAGGATTTTGTTGGTCAGACCAGCGGATCAACATGGGGTCTAGCGTATTCGTACCAATCCCGTTAGTCCCAAACACAAGCACAAAATTAGATGCATCAGAAACCTGTAGATAGTTTTGGTACAACGGAACATCTACCAGATCAGAAATGTAAAACGTACCAGAGCCTGCGCTGCTTGTATTAATGGCTGAACCACCTTGAGTGGCGGAAAGATTAAACTGTGTACCAGATACGTTAATCACATAATATGTGGTATTTGTAGATAGGCCACTGGGCAAACTGCCGCCCGTAACTCCAAGCTGTATGGCGCTATTGTTGGGTAGGGTAACGCCAGACACAACTACCGCAGGGGAAGCATAAGAGATCGTGACTGAACCACCTATACTATTAAGAAGCACGCCTCGGGTTGTGACGCCGCCAGAAGCAGTCCAGTAGTAAATACCCCCACCACGGGGGCCAAATATCAAGTTCTCACCAAAGTTGTAGGCGTTCCAAATCTGTAAGTTATTCTTGACGGTCTGACCTGTACCCCAAGGCCCAAGGCCAAAGTTACCAGCGCCCCATCCATTGAAAGGAGTCTGTGTGGCAGGGCCAGTGTTAATTTGAAACTGTGCAACCACAGAGCTACCGCCACCTGTTGTGGTCGATGATGCATTTGACCCCGCATTGATTGTAAACGTGTTGGTCGTTGGTGTCGTAAGAACCTGGTACTCACCGTTGATGGTAAGCCCCGCTACGGCTGTAGCACCGCTGAATATCACAAAGTCATTGATAATTGCGCCATTAGATGCGGCTGTGACAGTGACTATGTTTGACCCAGAAACCGTTGCAAATGGGTTTGAACCCAAAGTCAATGTGGTTCTTATTGGGGTGATATCGTAATAAGCTGTGCCGTAAGTGAGATAGTACTTTAAATTAGTACCCACACCTACCAAGTTTAGGAATGATAGCGTGATCCAGTTCCAAAGGGAACGGCAAACGCCTAAAAATGTATTTGGAGAATACTGCGTCCAGCCACCAATCTTCTCTGGACTTCCTTGACGGAATCTAACCCACTGGCTCTCATACCACCCGCCTTCATTGTAGTAGCGGGTATTTTCTTTATTCACCCCAGGTTTGAAGATTATTTTCGAAAATGGCATGTTAACCGCCTAAAACGGAAAGGGCGTGTTGGGTTAATTTTATACGTTCTTCAAGACCAAATGTACCACCATTTATGCGTTTTGTTAAGCCCTCCCAGTTCTGCGCTTCAGCCAGATCGTTGCATCCATGAGTCTTCCAGAACCACCCAGCAGACAAAGCAGCATACATTGGGGTCGCAACAAGTTGCGGTTCTTTGACCATATCCCTCTGGACTGACTGCCCAAAGTGGTAATAGTTATCGTGTCCAGTCAACTGAATACAGCCCCGACCATGAAACCGCCAACCATCTCCTGATTTTTCATCACGGTTTCCCATTCGATTGGCGTAAATTCTGTTGGCAATCTTCTCGGGCTGGTGGGCGTAAAGGGCAAACTCATTGGGTTGAAACTTGTGTCCAAAGAGCTTTTGTAAGGTTTCGGCTCGATAGTTGAGGTTTTCTTCCAATGTTTTGAAACGGTTGCACTCGTGGCTGCACTGTCCGATAAAAGCTGCCTGCTTCTTGACATCGTTCATCCCAAACGTAGTAAAAGTTGTAGTCAATGGCTCTGACCATTCAGCACCTATCCCGAGCTGATTGAGCTTCTCAGGGCTTAACATTAACCATCTCCCTTACTTTGTTGTAGGTGTCGATACAGGCGTTGAGCTGGGTGATGGCGATGTCCCCGTCTGCTGCGATACTTGCAAGAGCCTTAATAGTCTCTCGCTCAGATTCGCTTGCATCGGTTGAATCTCCTCTGGGAGAGGTGGCATCTGTGGTGGCTTGAACGGGACAACTGGAGGGGAGGCGCAACTCGCCAGAGTCAATCCTAGAATTAATACTAGACTGCTTTGTTTTAACATCATTTCTCGCCTTTACAAGTGCAGTGGTTACGCCTGTTAACTTCTTGTTCAGTTCTGCTTCTTTTGCCCGAGCTTCGTCATTAAGTCGGATAATTTCTGCTTGATCTTCTGCAACACGTTGCTCATAGCCTTGATGATGTCCATAAAAGTACACTCCTAAAATAGCACAAATTGCGCCAATGATGAACCATGGGTTGAGAAAACTAAACATTTACACTTGCCCTTGCATTTGCCATGCGCTCTCGCTCTTCCTCATGCTCTAAGCTCGGTGGAGTTGTGGGCGGAGGAGGAGGTGTCCAAGCTTGGGTAGGATCAATGCTGAATCCTGAAGTGGAGTTGTTGCCACTTTGAAATTGCATTGGGTTTCCATACCCCATTTGCCCCATCATGGGCTGACCCATGCAAGGATTAAAAGGCATCGGAGGAGGGGGTGGAGGCACGCTAGACTTGCCTGTGAGCACCAAACTGACCACGGTGAATATCTGCGCCATAGCCATAGAAAGAATGGCCAAGATCGCCTTATCAGCAGGCGCTTCGGTAAAAAGTGGCTGTTCAATGAACACAATGCTGTATGAGAACAGCACTGTTACTAGGACAAGGATAAAGCAAAACGTCTTTAGGATAAACGCCTTGGTCTCGATGTCAACTTGTTCAGGGGTTTTGTGCGCCATTTTTCGGTTTATTAAAAAATTCGGGACAATTTTGAGAGGCAACACAGAGAGGCGGTTTGCAGTCTTCCGCATCCCAGTTCTTAGGGTCTTGGCAATGGTAGCGATATCTGTCGTCACAAGACACCAACAAAAGAGTTAATAGCAACCACTTCATTTTCCTTCAATCCTTGCAAGAGCCTTGTTTACACGAATCTCCATCATCTTGATGTCTATGTACATCCACGAAAGCAGTGGTATGAATAGGAGGATCACCACCATCAAGACCACGATAACAATGACGAAGAACGAACGATCATCAGCATCAGCCATATCCACGCTATCATCAGAAACGTTATTACTGTAGCTATTGCTTTGTCTTGGAATTCCTCCGCCCTTTGACGCTTTAGCCATGCCGCTTTCCGTTTCTTGTCTAGCTCCGCCTTTCTAGCTAACGCCTGCTGATTGGCAATATGCCCAATCATTTTATTCACCCGACTGTACAAGTCCTTCATCTCAGGAGGAACATGGTAGACCATGTACTCTCTCATCTCTTCATTCAACTTTTCCATCTGTAAATTGGCAATCACCAACTTGATCGCAATGTCGTTTCCTTCTTCATTGTTGGCAGTCAGCGACAACTCTTCTTGTTCTTTTGTGTAAGCCTTTAAGCCGTTGTATGCGTGGAAGAACTTGGTGAGGGCATCTGCGACTTGGGCATAGATTTGGTTCTCATCAAATTCAACCCTCTTTTTCGGTTTAGCTTTAGCAGGAGCTTGCTTAACCGTGGCTTGTGGCTTTTCTTTACCACCGAAGAGTTTAGAGAAAAACCCAAATATCCCTTTTGCGTCATTTTGGATACTTTTGATATCCCCCACAACTCCATCAATCTCTTTCTTGGCATCAACAACGAACTGCCTTCCCTCTTTGTACATCTCGCAGGATTCTTTGACGAGTTTAAACGCCGAAGTTGCCAGAGCGACAAGGGTGAATGGATCAATTTTTACAACCCAAAGAACTTGTGGAAGAACTGCCCTGCTACGTTCGGGCCGAGCAGGACTAGGAGCATCACACCATAGATCAAATACTCGATCTTGGTCATGCGTCTATCGCCTTCTTTCAGCATATCTGCGATCTGCCTATAGCGCTCATCACAGACTGCAACGTGAACGGCAAGGTCTTT
>Ga0208875_1000023_pt1 | contig 82209 bp, 105 predicted proteins | sample CryBogCBH25Aug08_FD_184612 | JGI IMG/M metagenome (GOLD analysis project Ga0208875, IMG submission 184612) | Freshwater microbial communities from Crystal Bog, Wisconsin, USA - CBH25Aug08 (SPAdes) (version 2) | ecosystem: Environmental > Aquatic > Freshwater > Lake | place: Crystal Bog...
GAGGGCGCGCAAGAACTGAACCCGGTCGACAAGACGCTCATGGAGCACATGTCGAATAAGGCACTGGTCGCCGCTCAAGCACCCGGCAGTGGACAGAAGGTCTTCACTGGGAAGATCGAAGGCTTCGACTACCCGATCCGCATTGCCGCGCAGAACAAGTCCGACGCGAACTACATGATGGGGTTGCTGTCGGAGAAGTACTTCAACAACGGCAAGGTGTCGACGCTGTATCCGTCCAACGCCTCGAAGCAAAGTTTGGGTCTGCGCTACCAGTTGAAGCAGAAGGGGCTCAACATCAACGGCAACCCCAACGCTGTGCCGGCTGGCAACTCGGCTTCTGGGGGGACCTCGACCGACACCAGTACCCAGAGCACCAGTGAGTACACCAAGCCAAGTGAGGTGACCAACGACCTGCTCGCTGGCCGCATGTCGGATGCGACCTTGCAGGCTGCCAAGAACGGTGCGAACGGTCTGCAGGTGTACGCCTCGACGGTTGGGTACTTCAAGCACCCGCTGTACATCGCTGCGTCGAGTGCCAATGAGGCCAACCTCATGCTCGGCGTGTTGGGGCAGAAGTACCTAGGGGGCAAGACGCCCGCTGACGCTGTGCCGGCGCTGACGCACACGGTCAACGGCGACAGCACGAAGGAGCACTTGGCGTCCCAAGGTCTCCAAATCTACGGCTACCCCAAGGGATCCGACTTCAGCGACACCCCTGCGCCCAAGGTCAGTGAAAGTGAGAAAAAGCAGCAGGAGCACGCCGCGCACATTGCTTCGATGCCTCCGGTCTCCATCGAGGGCGGCAAGATCGCTTCTTGGCAGACCTCCTCAACTTCGCAATCTCATTCTCAGGTGGACAAGGACAAGACCACTGCCTACCAGTGGCAGGCCCAACATTGTTCTGGCGTGATCGTTAGCAGTTACGGGAGCAGTTACGAGAACAAGGAGAAGGGGAACTTCACCAGCGACGAGCGCGCTGCGGTGGTGAAGTACACCGGCTCTTGGTACGACACTGTCAATGGCAAGTTGCGCTCTGGTGGAAAGATCACCGACAACAACCAGACGATGAACACTGCTCGGGAACTGCAGAACGCCATCGACAAGAGCACCATCGACCAGCCGGTGACGGTGTTCCGTGGGAGTAAGGATGACTTCGCTCAAATCGTGAAGAGCCTGCAGCCCGGCGAGATCTTCCGAGACAGCGGGTTCGTCTCTACCTCGATGCGCTATGAGACTGCGAAGGGGTTCTCTGGTGGCGGAAGTGGAGTCGTTGTCGCCATCTCCATGCCAGAAAAGTCCCGCGCACTTACGGCTGCCGGCTCAGAGACCGAGATGATCCTGAGTGCCCGGTCGCAGTTCCGTCTCGATGGCACGAGCACGATCAACGGCAACATGGTCTACAACGTGACCTACCTCGGTGCTGACCCGACCGACAGTGGGATCATTCGCAAGGGTGCTCGGGTTCGGGGCGGGAAGAGCGACAAGTTCGTTTGGGGCGCTGACGACATCGAGATCATTACCCCATCGACTGAACTCGACAAGGCACTTGTCATCTTGGGCCGGTTCGTGGACAACCTGGCGAAGGGGTTCAACCCTGACGAACCCCGTGGCCCTGATGGTCGATGGGGGTCTGGCGGCACCGCTGAAGACAAGTTCGTGTACCCGAAGGGATCCGACTTCAGCGACCAACACTTGCTCGACGCCACCTCCCCGCACGCCATCTCCTCTGCGACGCACGAGAAGGGCAACCGGGTCTTCCAGATCACCTACAAGGACGGGCAGAGCGTCAAGATCGTGGCGGAGTCCTACCACCACGCGAACGCTATGGGTCGCCAGTACGGCAAGCGCTTCTTAGGTGGGGCAACGGTTGGTGGTTGTACGTGGCTCGATCCATCCAAGGGTCCAATCGACGGCACGACCAAGCCCGAGCCTGCACCAAAGCCTGAGCCGGAGCAGAAGCCCGAGCCGAAGGTCGAAGGATCGAAGATTCCCGACCAACTGCAGCGCACCTACGACGAGCACCAGGCCCGCTACGACGCCGTCATGTCCAAGACTGAAGGGATGAAGACTCGGATCTCCGAACTGCAGGAGCAGCAGTACACGGGATCGCCCGAAGAGCGTGCTGCGGTCAAGGCAGAGATCGAGAGTCTGCGTGGTCAGGTGAAGGAGGCCGGCAAGGAAGGGCTCGCCATCTCCCGCTCCCTCGGCGCTGCAGTGACCGATCACGTCGAGCAGGTGTACAACTCCACCAAGCCCGCTGGCGAGGCCCCGAGCACCAAGGAAGCAACGGCTGCATATGAGGCTGCAGTCGGCGCTGCCAAGGAAGCCAACATGGGTGAGCGCTACACGCAGATGGTGAAGGAGATTGGCACTCAGCGCGCCGCCGCTGCCGCCCCGGTCATCCAGCGTGCACTAATCGAAGGCGGGGTCGCACCAGAGGTCGCTGCTCGGGTCACGGTCGAGAACGCTGGCCGGCCGTTCCAGTTCGGTCTACAGAACTCCACGAGCATGGGCTTGTCCTTGGCCACTCCGTCCTTCCAGAGCAACGACCGCATCTCCATGACTGAGCAGGGCTTCTCCATCGGGGAGTACCCGTCGACTCGCATCAACGTGAGTGACATGAGCCCCGAGACCAAGGCCGCACTCGCTGGGGTTGGGCTCTTGCAGGGCGACAAGTTGGACGTGACGACGAACGCTGCACTGATGAACGAGACCACCGGACAGTGGAACAGCGTCATTGGTAGATACCGAGGCCCAAGCCCGAGCGAACTCCCCTCGAACGAGCAGGCCATCTCGACGTTGGTGGCGAACGGGATCTCCCATGACGTTGCTACGTCGTTCGTGAACGACAGCGCCACCCACCGCGATGCGTGCGTGAGCACTCGGACCGCACTCGATGGAGCCAAGACTGCGGTGAACGAGTACAACCAGGCCGCCCAGGTCGCGTACCACGACGCTCTATGGGGCACCATTGGTGCGATGCGTCCCCTTGGTGGGGAACTGCAGACCGGGTCCTTCTCGGTTCAAGGCTTCGGCAAGACTGCTCAGGGCAAGGCGGACGCTGCTGCGTTCAAGGCTGCGGTCATGGGTGACGTGACCGCACACCTCCCCTCAGATTGGATCAACCGCACCAACTCCACAAAGAGCAGTCCGAACATTGAGTTCCGTAGCAAGGGTGGTGGGGGGTACTACCAAGAGCATGGGGACAAGTTGGTGGTCAAGGGTGTTGGCCCGAGTTCACTTCGAGAGACGCAGTCCATCACCCTGCACGAGTTCGGTCACCGCATGCAGAACACCATTCCCGGTTTGTCCACCGTGGAAAACGCCTTCTTGAATGACCGTTGTCCGAATGGTCTCATGAAGTCCTTGGGGGCGGGTAGTGGCAAGGGTGACCCCGACAACTTCACCCGTGCATACACCGGGCGCCGCGACTACGGTGGGAACTTCACTGAGGTTGTCACCACTGGTCTGCAAGGCATGAAGGAAACCCCGGTCTCGACGGCGAGTTCATGGTCGAACACGCTGAAAGGTGACCCTGACTTCCAACACATGATGACCGGCGTGCTCTTGCTCGTTGGGAAAGGATCACAAGGCTGATGGATCAATCTCTCCTGTGGCAGATGACCGCCTCGAAGGGTGACGAAACGATTGGCGTAGGGTTCACCTTTGACGGGGAACTCGTCTGCACTGATGCCAAGTTGCTCAAGGCGATGAATGACTACATCGACTCTGGCGAGATGGTGGCGGGGGTTGGCACTGTGCCTCCCATCCCAAACCTTGAGGTCGACCCCACTGACCCTGCGTCGATGGCCGGCGTGGCAAGTACCGTCATGGCCCAACTCCATCCCGATATGGACAGTATGCGCTTTTATGGAGACAGTTGGCTCGACCCTGACTACGACCCCGACACTCCAATGGACGGTCCTGATTCTTTTGACCTGCACGCAGTAGTTGGAGATCCCGAGGATTCTCCGTACATCGTGAAGTCGCTGTTCAAAGCCAAGCCTCGTGCGGTGAAGTGGGCCGATCATCCAGTTCACGCATTGCACGACAGCATCGTGAATCACTACGCCCCGCTCATTCGCAAAGCCATGTCGAAGTCCGCTACCGGGATCACCGCTGCGGTGGCTGGTGCGAAGGCTCGTGCATCAGTGGAGAAGGAACTCGCCAAGGCCACTCCCGCAAACGCCGCACTCTCGGCTATTGCCAAGCAAGCCATTGCGGATCATATGAGCCTAAGTACTGAGCAGGTGTCTACTTTGCTCGCTTCTATGATTGGAGACACAGCCGTGTCGGGGTCAATGCTTGCTGCAGAAGCGATTGGCCCGGCTGCACAAATGGCTGAAGGTCTTCCAGATGTTGATTGGTCGAATTGGGAGCCGGGTTGGGCACAAGCCCAAGACCTAACGCAGTATGGCGGGCTTCAAGACATGCTCGACCAAGCCGGGATTTCCATCCAAGGCATTGACGACACGACCCTCGCTGGTCTTGAGCAAACACTCGCTACCGGTCTTGGTAACGGTGACTCGGTGACGAGCATCGCCCAAGACATGAATGACTACCTCGACGACCCCGCCCGGTCGCTCTTGATCGCTGAAACCGAGACGGCTCGTGCGATGAGCGCTACCACTGAGGACACCTACGACGCCAACGGGATTGGTCAATGGGAGTGGATGTCCGAAGAGGACGACCGCACTTGTGAAGACTGCCTCGACAAAGAAGGCGAAACCTACGACGTGGGCGGTGACGACCCGCTCCCTCCCCTGCACCCAAGATGTCGCTGCGTCATGCTCCCGGTCATCGAGACGGATCAGTCCGACCAGAGTGACCAGTCCGACCAGAGCGACAACAGCGACCAAGGAGAGTAATGGCTCGCATCGACAAGACGTTCCAGATCACCGTGACGGTAGAGACTGATGACGACACCGCTTCAAAGGCTGTCGACGATGAGTTGACTGCCGGCCTTGTCGTGAAGTCCAGCGATGAGCAGCGGTACACGCTCACCGTTGCCTATCCAGCCAACAAGCCCGACGTTGCAATCGCCCAAGACGGCTTCCGTGATTTTGCTTCTTCCGAGGCAGTCGAGAAGGCTGCTTGGACCTACCTGCGGAAGTCTCCGAGCGTCGGTCTCTACCACGCTGACGGTACGGATGGATCGGGCGAGGTGTGCGAGTCGTACATCTACCGCGGTCCTGACTGGTCAGTTGCGGCTGCAGATGGCTCACAGCAGGTGATCAAGGCCGGCGACTGGCTTCTTGGGATCATCTGGGACGAGCAGACGTGGCCGCTCATCAAGAGCGGGAAGATCGGTGGGGTCTCCCCACAAGGACGAGCAAAGCGACGCATGCCCGACGCGGCTGCGGTCGCCAACCTGAGGGGTTAGCAATGGCTGATGAAGTAACCATCACTGAACTGACCGACTTCGAGCCTACTCGGGTGGACGGAGTTCGAGCAGGTGCCAATGGTTTTCCGCTTCTGCTGATCAAGTCCACTGAGCGCCCAGAGTGCAGTCAGTGTGAGGGATCCGGGAAGATCCGAGACGGTCATCTGAAGTGCCCAAAGTGTCTCGGCTCTGGCAAGATGCCCAAGATTGGTGACACCGAGAAGAGCATCGTTGAGGCGGGGGTTGCTCCTAGCGGCTCTGGCCCCACCCCTGCCGAGGACTGCCCGACGTGCAGTGGCTCAGGTCGGATCACCGATGGCTCCATCGATGGGAAGGACTGCCCCGACTGCGGAGGCACTGGTGCTGACCAGGCTCGCACGAACCCTACGGAGTTAGGTGCGCGTAGCGGGTTTAGTGGTCAGATCACCGAGGGCGACCCGATGGGTCGAGAGAAGATCGACAAGGCCGACATGTCGGCTGCTGACGTGAACGATCTCCCCGACTCGGCGTTCGCTCACATTGAGTCCGGCGGCAAGAAGGATGAAGAGGGCAAGACCACTCCCCGCTCTCTGCGGCACTTCCCCATCCACGACGCCGCTCACGTTCGCAACGCTCTTTCTCGTGCGTCACAGTCTCCTCATGGTGAAGTCGCAATGCCGAAGATCAAGGCTGCGGCGGAGAAGTTCGGCATCGCTGCAAAGGCCGACCCCACTCCAACCATTGAAGACATCACTCCCGGCTCTCCTGCGTGGGAAGCCAAGGACGCCGAAACCGCCACCGCTGCTGCTACTGCACTGATGAGCGCTGCTGAACTGATGCGTCAGTTCGGACAGCGTGAGTCCGCTGAAGTTGCTGCGGGAATGGGTAATGACATCTACGACACCGGCTCAGCCAACGCTGCGCTGACCTACATCAGCCAGGCTCTTGCTGTCGTGGCCCAACTTGCGTTCCATGAAGACATGGAATCCAAGAAGGGTGACGACGACATGGAGAAGGCCGGTCGTCGGCTCTCAGGGAAGACGGTCGCTGCACTCGCAACGGTCCGTGATCACCTGAACAATGTGCTGGGCGATGACGATCCAGCCAGTAAGAAAGATGATGAAGTCGACGGCGACTCCGCCGCCGACAAGTTCATCGAAAGCGCCACCAAGGCGACCACCACCACAGGAAAGGATGTGCTCGACATGGACGAGCAGGACCTGACGCGCATTGTCGCCGAGACCGTTGCCGCTACCATTGCGGCTTCTGACGCGGCCAAGGGCAAGGCGCTCGATGACGAGAAGGCTTCCGTCGCTTCGGCGAAGGATGAACACGCTGACTCCAACGCCAAGGATCCCAAGGCTGAGGACGAGGACTTGGAAGACGAGGCGGATCACGAAGACGACGACCCCGGTAGCACCGATGCGGCCAAGGCTGCTGACGAGGCTCCGGTGTCCAAGGCACTCGAAGATGCACTCACGAAGGCTGTTGAGCAGGGCGAGTCCCTGAAGGCAGCGGTTGAGGCTCTGCGCGAGGAAGTCGAGGCAATCAAGCAGATTGCCGCTCCGAGTGACATCGTGCGGACCCGTCCGCAGGACGCCGTGACCAAGAGCGAGGTGCGTGACCGGACCGAGATCGAAATCGCTCGGTACGAAGACCTCGCACGCAACACCCCCGACGCTGACCTCCGTAAGGGCTACATCGAGAAGGCCAAGAGCCTCCGAAGTGCCGTTTCGGTTTCGGCCTAAGCAGGAAAGGAACTACTGAACATGGCTTACGCCGTTCCGCCTGCGAAGAACCTCTTTGACGACGCCCAAAGCCCTCGGGAAATGGTCGAGCGTCGGGAGGAGTTCATCGCAGAGATGACCAAGTCGACCGTTGCTGGTCTGACGGGTGCCACCACGTTCGGGGCGAAGGACCCGAACATGCAGCACGCGCCAATCCCGGCGGTCGTCACTCCCCCGACCTCGCGTGGCGTGGTCGAGAAGGCTCTTGGTGACCTTGAGGTTGCCAAGTCCACGCTCGGCTCTGCTGCTTGGGAGTCGGTCTCTAAGGAGTGGACCCTCACCAACCCGCTGTCGACCGGTCTTCTTCCGTTCGACCTTGAGGCTCCGGCGAAGTTGCTGACCCCTCGTCCTACCCCGCTGCGGAACTCGATTCCCCGCGTCAAGGGTCAGGGTGGGAGTCGCCGGTTCAAGGTGATTAGTGGCTTCACTGGCACCGGCACTGGTGGGCAGACCACCATCCAGCCGGGCATCACTGAGTCGACCACGAACGCTGGCCCCGGTGGGCTTTCGTACGTGCGTGGCCCGTACATCTCGTACGCGGGTTACGACGTGACGTTGAACTACGTCACCACGTCGCTCAGTGACTCCGTGTCGTGGCAGGCCGAGTACCAGGGCCAGGGCTTCGAGGACGTTCGTTCGCTCTCGAACACTGCGCTGCTGTACGCGACCATGCTGCTCGACGAGCGCCTGATGATCTACGGGCGTGGGACCACGGGCAACGGCTATGCCGGCGCTCTGGGCACCCCCGCCAGCGTCACCCTCTCTGCGGTGAACGCTTCCGTGGCTCCCGGTGCGAAGTCGACGCTGACCTCGGGTTCCCCGTGGGTCATCGTGGCTGCGGACGCTGGTGACCTGCTCGGCACCACCGGTACTCAGATGCACCAGGGTCCGACCACCGCTGCGGCTTCGGTTGCGGTGACCGCCGGCCAGGCCATCCAGGTCACGGTCGGCGTGGACGTTGCTGGCGCTCTCGGGTACAACCTGTACGTCGCCTCGGTCCTGGCTGGGCCGTACTACTACGCTGGCCGCACCGGCTACAACGTGGGGTACGTCACCAGTCAGCCGTCGACCGGTCCCGTCGCTACTGCGTCGCAGTCTGACCAGTCTGCGGTTGCGACCAACTACGACGGTCTGCTGACCAACACGGCGGCTTCGGGTGGTTACGTGGCTCGACTGAACGCTGCGTTCTCGACCACCAACCCCGGTACGGAGTTCCAGACGGCGTTCGGTGCGCTGTACGAGGCGGTCAAGGCTGACCCCGAGGAGATCTGGCTGAACGGTTTCGACCGTCTCCAGTTGTCCAACGCCATCGTCAACAACGCGTCGAACTCTGCCTACCGTGTGTTCATCCCGAACGAGTCGGGCATGGGCGGCGTTCGCGCCGGCACGGTGGTCCAGTCCCTCTTGAACGAGGTGACTGGTTCGGAGATCCCGCTGACGGTCCACCCGTGGTTCCCGCAGGGCAACGCTCTGGTTCGCCAGAAGACCCTCCCGATTCCTGACAGCAACGTGGCCGAGACCTCGGTCATGGTCATGCCTCAGGACTACGTGGCGGTACAGTGGCCGGTGACGCAGTTCACCTACGACGCCTCGACCTTCGAGATCGGGACGTTCTGCCACTACGCTCCGGGTTGGAACGGCATCATCCAGGGCATCCAGGGCACCGGTATCGGCACCCTGCCTCCGTCCTACAGCGACTCGTAGTCGCTAGCAGTACCAAGGCTCCCGCGATGGTTCTTCGTGCCGGTTCGATTCCGGCAGCGGGAACTCTTGGGGCGCTCTGCGCTCCTTCCGTCCCTTCCGATCTGAGAGGTCTTACATGCCTGCAGGCACTCGCTCTGTCACAAATAAACTCACGGCGAACACCGCTGACCTCGCCTACCTGACCGACCCCGGTTTTGGCGTTCGAGTTACCAACGTGGATGGCATCTCGCCAATTTGGTTTACCGTGTCTCACCCTGGCGGGTCGAACCCGGTCCCCACCGTTGGTGGGACGAACTGTTTCTGCGCTGCGTCAGTCGCCGGTAACTCGGTCGTCGTGCGTCACGCTGGACAATTTGGCAGCACTGTTCAACTCATCTCTGCTGGCACTCCTACCTACACGGTGGACGTGACCGGTCCAGAGATCAACGCCTAGGAGAAAACAACATGGCGAAGATGTTCTTTAGTTCTCAGAACTGCAAGGGAGTGACCTCCGGCGCAACTGGTCGGTCCTACGACGCAGACCGCAAGGGCTTCATCCATGTTGAAGATCCCCGAGACATTCGAGCACTTGAGGCCGGTGGCTACGTCAAGGCTGGCGGGATGCCTCGCATGGGTCGGTTCTACGTCTGTGAGTGTGGCTGGGAGGCAGCGATCAAGTCCTGCCCCAAGTGCAACCGTCAAGACCTGATGCTTGTGGAGCGGTAACCGTGGTCAATGCCCAAGGCGAAGTCGTCCCGACCTACGGCTTCACCCAAGCCGGCAAGCCGGTCCACGCTGCAATGGTGGACCACCTCTCTGACGCGAGTGCCTACGCCCGCTTCAATAAGCGGATCGCCTTAGCACTGACCAAGTACGTCGGGACCATGACGTGCTTCTGGGTCTTCTGCATGATCTCGCTCTGCAGCCTGCCGGCAGTGCTAAGTCTCGTGGTCCCTCACCTGCGTTACGTTTTCCCGCACTGGCTGATCGACGCTTCCATGGTGTCCCTCGTTGCATGGGTCTCCTCAAACTTCCTGCAGTTGGTCCTGCTCCCCGCCCTGATGGTGGGACAGAACCTCCAAAGTGAAGCCTCCGACGCCCGTGCAGCGAAGACCTTTGAAGACACCGAAGCAATCTTGAGCGCACTCGACATCCACACCGAGGGCGGACTCAAGGTCATCTTGGATCGGCTGAACGAGTTGTCTTTGTCGGACCACTCCACGTAAGGGGTCATCATGAGGTTCAAGGCTGGCGACCGAGTCGTGCAGACCTGCAACATCGACGTTGTCATTGGGTATGCGCCCGATGGCAACGTCGTTGTCGTTTCTGCGCGCTTAGGGATTGATGATCAACCGAGGAAGGTCAGCCCAGATCAATTCCTCTCCGTCCGCACTCCCGATGGCATCACCACGAACATTTTGGACGAACAGGAGCAAGATGCCACATCCGTTTACTGACCTCTCCGGTCTTGATGAGTTCCGCCAAGGCGGAGCGGGACCTGACGATGATCCGAAGTACCGGCTGCTGTACTCACCGGTCGATGACGTTCACGGTGCGCTGTGTGCGTTGCTGAACTCCGCTACCCGTTCAATCGTGCTGGCGATGTACGGGTTCGACGATGACGAACTGGCCGGCATCATGAAGGCCAAGATGAGCGACCCCACGGTCTACGTCCAGTTGACCCTTGATTCCTCTCAGGCTTCCGGGGTGCACGAGAAGGCGCTGCTGGCGGAGCAGAACTTCTCCGCCACCTCCGTGGCAATCGGACGCTCAGAGAAAGGTGCGATCATGCACCTGAAGACCGTCGTGATCGATGCGTCCATCGTGATCCATGGCTCTACGAACTGGTCGACCGGTGGCGAGCACACCCAAGATAACGAACTGGTGGTCCGCATTGACCCCAAGGAGGCCGCAGAGGTGACGACCCGCATTGCGGCCATCCACACCCACATGCTTGGAGCCGTAGCGAACCCCAGCGCGTAGACCAGGGTGGCTGGTGCTAGTCGGCGCTCCACCCGTAAGAACTGGCGGGCGGGGTGCCGTCCACGAACTCGGCCCCGTAGATCTTGGCGGTCGCCATGCCCCACCGGATCGCCTCGCCCCGGTTGCGGATCGGGGGCTCGGCGTACTCGATCTTCACGCGCTGGCCGTCGCTCTCTTCGGTGTAGTAGTGCTGCCCGTAGTGGCTGCCTACCCTGTCGTTGTCACGCCGAAGCGTTACCGTGTGCTTCATGTCTTGCTCTCTTCAGGTTGTATGGCGGTCCCGAAGTCGGCGGACGCTGCTGCCTTCTCGATCTGTTCGCTGGTTATGTTCATGCCCTTAGTATGCTCCCCTGGCCGTGAAAGTCAAGGGCGATTTGCTCGGAGCCGCCGCAAACACTTGACAGCCCCGTACCGACCCGCTACGTTTCTACTCGCCCACGTAAGAAAGAGGGCTCATGAAGATCGCCTACTTTACGACCGACTGGCAGCAATCCCCGACCGACGTTCCCGGCAAGATCCAAATGTCCTACGGGGGCACCTTCTACTACCGAGGTGCGCTCCCCGCTGCTGCACTAGCCCAGCAGGGCTACGAAACGGTCTTGTCGTGGCGGCTTGAGCAGGCCCCTGATGGGCATCTGAGAGCGTTTGGTGTTGACGGGGAGTGGCATGACCCGGACATCTTTTGGACGCAGAGATGGATGCACAAAGACGCTGCAGAGCAAATGCGTCGAGCAAGGGCCGCTGGTCAGATCGTCATTGCTGACCTCGATGACGACTTCTGGTCACTCGGTAAGACGAACCTTGCCTATCACACCACTGATCCCAAGAACAATCCTGATTTCAATCGTGAGCACTACAAAGCCATGCTTAGTGAGTGCGACCTCGTAACGGTCTCGACCGATGCTCTGCGTCGTCGGGCCGAGTCTTTCGGCGTGCCCGCCATTGTTGTCCGCAACTCCATCGACATCCAAAACTGGCCGCAGAATGATCCGACGAGCAATGGCATGATCGGTTGGGTTGGGGGTATCCAGTGGCGTGCCTACGACCTAGAGATCCTGAAGCCGTGGCTCCCGCAGTTTCTCCGTGACTATGGCATCCCGGTGTACCACGGTGGGAACAGCAACGTGCCGGACGTTCCGAAGTTCCATCAGAAGACCGGGATCGACCCTACTGAAACCAACGTCTTGATGGCTCCACTTTGTCACATTGCGGATTACCCGAGGCTTTGGGCACCAATCAACGTCTCGCTCATTCCCTTGGAGCGCGTTCCCTTCAATGATGCGAAGTCGTGGCTCAAGCAACTTGAATCCTGCGCTGCAGGCGTGCCCTACGTCGTCTCTCACGGCTTCCACGAGCAAGACCTCTTGCTTGCTGAGTCTGCTGGTCGAGTGGCAAAAAATGAGAAGCCCCGTCAGTGGCGTGAGCACCTTGAGGAACTGCTCGACCCTGAGGTGCGACGAGTCGAGGGTGCAGCGAACCGCAAGGTCGCTGAAGCCCATGACATCCGACTGAGGTGGCGTGATTGGGAGAACGCCTACGCCACCGTCGTCCCTGGCATCGGTGGTGAGCAGTGAAGATCGGCATCGGGATCACCACCTACAACCGTCCCGAGTACGCCGAGAAGTGCGCCAAGTCCCTAGCACGCCTCGACGTAGACGGCGTGTACTTGGTGAACGATGGCTCTGACCCGAAGCACCGTGGCGCGTATGAGCGTGCGTACAAACCCATCCAGCGGGTCAATGGATCTGTCTATGTCGGCGAGCAGAACCGAGGCGTTGCCGCAGCGAAGAACGCGCTGCTCCAACGGATGCTCGTAGACGGAATGGACCGACTCTTCTTGATCGAAGACGACATCTTGATCACTGACCCGGCGTGTCTCTCTGCCTACGTTGAAGCCGCTGAAGCCGCCGGCCTTCACCATCTCTCCTTCGCACACCACGGCCCAGCAAACCTCGGTGGCCCGGTCAAGGTGGAAGGAAAAGTGGAGTTCTACCCGCATAGCGTTGGTGCGTTCACCATGTTCACTGCCGAGTGCTTGAACGCCGTTGGCTTGCTTGATGAGCACTTGCATAACGCGTGGGAGCATGTCGAGCATGAACTCCGGTTGATCGCTGGTGGTTGGATGCCCGGCGCAGATGCGTACTGCTACCCAGACCTTGCTGACTCGGCTGCTTTGTTGAAAGAGATTCCCGGCAGTATCGAACGCTCTTCAATTCGAGTGCGGTCCGATTGGGCGCAGAGTATCCGTGAGGGGTTGGTCTACTGGAAGAGCACTCGCCCGAACACCTACGCCATGCTGTTCGGTGAGGGGACTCCGCTAGAGCACTACGCTCAGCAAGTGACGGGGGGTTAGTTATGGCGCATCAACAGCAACGTGAGTTCATTGCTTCGCTCACTGAGCAGTTCCCGCAGTTCTTTGTGGGCGGTCACATCTTGGAAGTAGGTTCGCTGAACATCAACGGCACCGTGCGAGACTTCTTCTGCGATCCCGTGAAGTACGTGGGGGTTGACGTGGCGGACGGCCCGTGCGTGGATGTTGTCTGTCAAGGCCAAGACCTCGCGTTCCCTGATCAGACCTTCGACGTGACGGTGAGCGCGGAGTGCTTTGAACACAACCCGTTCTGGGCCGAGACGTTTACGAACATGGTTCGCATGACCCGTAGGGGTGGCCTTGTGTTTTTCACCTGCGCTACCGAGGGTCGTAAAGAACACGGCACGACTCGAAGTGAACCAGAGACTTCACCCTTGACGGTGGCGCAAGGATGGGATTACTACCGCAACCTCACTGAGGCTGATTTTGTTGAGGCTACCGACCTCTCGGCGTTCCGCTCCTATGAGTTCTCGACGAACGATGAGGTTCATGACTTGTACTTCTGGGGGATCACGCTATGAGGGTTGGGTTCGTTGGTATCACCGATGGACGAGGCTCGAACCTTGTCGACACTCTGCGCTCTGCAGAGGCTCACCTAAAATACGATTGGTACAAGCGCTACTTGTTCAACGACGCTGCAGATCTTGAGTACGGGCGTTGGTTGACGCAAACGTTCCCTGACTACATGAAGATCCATCACTACCCGCGTAGGGGACTTGGGGGGATGGTGAAGAACGTGTGGACTCACGCTGTTGCTTTGGGTTGGGATTACCTGTGGCATGCCGAGGACGACATGCTCTACACCTCCGATATTGACGTGGCGCACATGATTGAGATCATGGAAGAGAACCCGGACCTCGCACAGTTGGCCCTGAAGCGTGCGGCGTGGTCCCCTGAAGAGATCTCTGCCGGCGGGTTTATGAACATGGCCCCCGATCAGTACCGGCAGGCAGACGGGTTTATCAGTCAGCAGAGGCTCTTCACCTTCAACCCGTGCTTGATCCGCAGAGAAGCAATGTGCCAAGCACTCGATATCGCCCCGGTCATGTTGGAGCGAGAAGTTACTGACACACTCGTGGCGCAGGGCTGGTCCTTCGGGTACTTGGGGGCTTTGGATGATCCTCCGGTCGTCACTCACACCGGGAACCTTCGAGCGCCGGGTTGGCAACTGTGACCACCGTCTTGGTTGGCTATGGATCTCATGGCAAAGACATTGAGGCGATCTGGAAGCGCACCAAGACCCCTGAGGTGCTGATCGTCTGCGATGAGGACCCGACGAAAGGACACGCACTCCCCGATGCCCAACTCTTCGACTCGGTCATCTTTGGCTCCAACTACCCCGCTGTTCGTTACGCTATGGCACAGCGGATTGAGCACGGACCAGCCCTACCCGTGCTTGATCCTGCCGCAGTCATTGGAACGGACGTGTTCGCAGCGCGAGGTTGCGTCATCGCCCCTGCCGCCGTCCTCCTCTGCAGCGTGTACCTCGGGGTTCACGTCCACGTAAACTACGGCGCTCAGATGACCCGTTGCACGGTTGGCGAGTTCTCAACGATCAGTCCCGGTGCAACAATCTGCGGCGATGTGAACATTGGCAGGCGGTGTCTGATCGGAGCCGGCGCAACCGTGTGCGACCGCTCGGCGATTGGACATGACGTGACCATTGGGGCGGGGGCAATCGTGCCTCCGCAATCGTTCGTCCCTGATGGGGTGACCGTCATCGGGGTGTGGAAGGGATGATCGCCGCCTGCTACACCTGTCGTAATGAGATTGGATTGGTTGAAGTCTCACTCCGGCATATGTTGGCAGAAGGTATTGACCACCTCTACGTTGCCGACCACTGCAGTACGGACGGCACTCGCCAAGTCCTTGACCGGTTGGCTGAAGAGACCGGGCGCGTGACTGTGCTTGAGAACTCCGACGAGTTCTACCGCCAAGTTCATTGGGTTCAACTGATGATTGACCGTGCCCGAGACGAGGGCTATGAATGGATTGTCCCGAGTGACGTAGACGAGTTCTGGTACGCACAGGACGGTCGGATCATCGCTGACGTAATCGCCGATTGTGGCACCGACAAACTCTACGCCCCGATGTACTTGCACCGTGATTGGAATACTCGCACTGCACCTGCAAAGCCGCTTCCCAAGGTGGCGTTTCGCCTTTTGGCTGGTGCTCAGATCACCGTTGGAAATCACGAAGTCTCCATACAAGGCGGGCGCAACGACGTGCTTGCCTTGCGAGAGATCCAGTACTTCTCCCGTGAACATTTCATCCAGAAAACTCGTGCATCAGCCGCAACGATTGGGCCGGCTGAGCGTGCGAGTGGAGTGGGATGGCATCACACACACCGCGAAGCAATGACCGATGAGCAGATGGAGGCAGAATGGGAAGCACTGTGGGCGGGCGGGACGATCTGCGATCCAATCCCAAGTCACTTGCCGTCAGCATCGTCGTACCTGTCTACGGGCCAGAGCACTTCCTAAGGTCCATGCTCGCCGCAGTTGAGGCGAACACTGACGGGGACTACGAACTCATCTTGGTCGACAACGGGACCGGCTATGAGGTGGACGATCCACACGTCACCGTGCTCCGTAATGAAGAGAACCAAGGCTTCGCCCGTGGCTCGAACATGGGGGCACTGGCCGCACGGGGCAACATCGTGGTCATGTTGAACGTGGACACCGAGCCACAGCCCGGTTGGATTGTGCCGTTGCTCCTAGCGTTTGAGGACCCGCAGGTTGCCGTCGCCGGCCCACGACTCATCTACCCAGACGGACGCCTGCAGTGCGCCGGGATTCGCACCTGGCACGGGGGAGGTAACGCCGGTGGCGAGAACCGTCGAGACGAGCACCCGTCGAACTCTGATGAAGACGGAGTGACCGGGGCTTGCCTAGCCGTCCGCACCGCGGTGTTCTCCGAACTCGGTGGGTTCGATGAGCAGTACTGGAATGGGTACGAAGACGTGGATCTGTGCCTTCGGGTGAAAGAGGCGGGGCACAAGATCGCCTACGTCGCTGAGTCCGTGGTCGTCCACCACGAGAGCGCCACCGGCCCCGAGCGGTGGAGCCGCACCCATGACAACGTGGCCCGCATGAACGCCTGTTGGGGTGACCGATGAACCGGGCACGACTCGTCACCCGCAACGAGGTCACTTGGGAGGTTGCTGCACCATCGTCGAAGTTGGGCTACGACTTCTGGGGCGATTGGGAGAAGAGTGCGTGGGAGCCCTACACCCTTGAGGTGATTGACCGCTTCGCTGACCCGCACAAGACGTTCATCGACCTTGGTGCGTGGATCGGCCCTACGGCGATGTGGGCTTCCCGCAACTATGGACGGGTCTTGGCTGTTGAGCCTGACCGGTTGGCCTACTCGTATCTGCGAGCAAACGTGATTGCCAATACTCCTGCGGTGCAGACACTCCGAGTGGCTATTGCAGACTACGACGGGGAGATCAACTTGGTCCCTGATCCAGAAGAGGGATGGGGGTCGTCGATGACCCGCGTGGCACTAGAAGGTGACCCGGTGTCGTGCATGTCGATCACGACGTTGTGTGAGCAGGCCGGCGTGTTCCCTGATCGTATCGGGCTGATCAAGATGGACATCGAGGGTGCGGAGTCCATCGTGCTCCCGTCGCTCACGGAGTTCTGCATCGAGCACCACGTCCCGCTGTTCGTGTCGATGCACCAGCCTTGGTGGCAGCGACCGCTCGACGTGTCGTGCTTCGATCAGTTCTCCTCCGTCGAGGGGATCCCCTCGGGTTGGAACTCGGTGCTCGCTCTCCCCTGACGCGGCGAAGCCGGCCACGGGAAGGGAGAACCCGTGACCGGCTCGCCGGTGCTGCCGTGCCATTAGGGGTGGCACGACACTTGTGGAGTCTAGCGCTGGTTCTTCACGAACGTAGCGACAGACTGGCGGGTGAGATCATCGACTACAGCGTTGCTCTTGCCAGCATCGAAGCACGGCCCACAGCCGTACTCCTGCATCCCGCACGGACAAGGCTGGTCCCACTTGCGCCTTGCCCCCGCTGCAGCCCGTAGCCGTCGCTTGAGTTTGCGGATCTTGAACCCCTCGGCAAGATCGTGCATCTCATCCCAAGTGACGAAGATTGTGATTGCGTACTCCTGCTCTCCCATCACTCCTCCTCCCGGTACTCGTCCCATCCCACGTAGCGCTCCTCAAGGAGTGCCCACAGCCCAGGCAGGCCGTCTGCAGTGAGCACTTCGAGTGCCTGTGTAGCAGCAAGCCCAGAGCCGTCGTAGTGGCACTCCCCTTCGACCCACGGGCATCCCTTGGACGAGTAGACGTACTCGTGCTTCTTGGTCGTCCAGTGGTAGCCAAGGTCAGCAGCCATGATCCCGCGCTTACCGTCGACGTTGCCGATTGCACCAACTTGGCCCGGTATGAGATCGCTCAAGAACATGGCGAAGACGACCGCCCCCTTCTCGCCAATGAGTGCAAAGCGCATGTCCATCCCGTGTTGACCGTGTCTGCAGTCACCGCGGTCTTGTGAGAAGTTGCGATGATCGTAACCGGGGTTTATCTGAATAGCGCGGGTGAACTCCCCCCGCTCTTCTCTGATGATGGAGTCTGCTTCTGCACGCTTGCAGCGTTCCATGTCTGCTGTACACGACTCTCTCATGATGCCTCCTCTGGCGTTGCCCTGATGCGTAGCAGCGTGTCGGCCCACGACTCTCCCACCCGTGACTCAACTTCCAGTGTGTTCGTGATCTGTGCGCTGGACCGTCCACCGTTGAGGTCGTCGATCAGGTCATCGATGGCTGCCTTCGCCTCGTCTGTCGCCGCGTTGGCTTTCCCAAGGGCACTGAGTAGATCGTCCTTCTCGTAGCAGCATGAGTAGTTGAGGTCGCCGTTGCCAATGCAGTCCCGCAAGCGGCTGATCTCGGCTTGCAGTTCAGCAACCTGCGCCAGCAAGTCCACTACGTCTTGCCGCAGCCCCGGCAAGAACGGTGGCAGTTTCCACCCCTTCGCCTGTTCTACCCGTGCCAAGATGGCTACCTCGTCCATCACGCCTCCTCTTCACTAGGCATCGCAAGCGCAGCGGCAAGAGCCTGGCGGACCACCTGTTGCGCCTCCCGGTAAGCATCCTCCGTGAAATCGGGGTCGCCGAAGAGGTCGCCACAGATGACAGGGAGTGCCCGATCTACCATGTCGTTGGTGACCTGATCGACCGGCTTTAGCCATACGCGCCAGCCGTCGCTCCACTCCAAGTTCGTTGCCGGGCCGCGGTAGAGCACCACCTCCTCGGCGAGCGCATTGGTGTCGTCGTTGTCGATCCAGTCACCAATCAAGCACCGGCCGGCGTCGATCAGTTCGTGTTCGTGGTTCCCGACCTCGAACTCCTCACACTCCTCGGGACAGTCGAGACGGCAGCCGGCTCCCTCCTTCGCCTTGCACTCAACCGTCAGCGACGCTCCCCACCGGTCAACCGTGACGGTGAAGACGTGGTCCCTGAGCATTGCCTCGTGAGCGTTCACTCTGCCGCCTCAAGTGCCTCGACCAAGATGGCGAGGGCCTCAAGTTCTTGCGCGGTCGTGCCACTGCTTGCGCGACTGTGCGACCGGTACACCTCCGCCGCATCGTAGCGACGACGCAACTCCTTGATCTGTCCCGGCGTCATCTCCATGGTGACGGGCTTGGTGACGGGCTTGAGATTGTTGGCGTCGTTGATTGCGATGCCTCCGTCATGGTACTGGTAAGCAACATCTGCGTAGTTCCTGACAGACGGTCCCAAGACGGTGACGGTGAACGCACCAACCCTGCGCTGCTCGCCTTTCGTGAACGTAATGCCGCCAGCGGTGAACGTGTCGGGCTTGGTGGTGTCAGACATTGGGGTTCTCCCCCTCTTCTGCGCCCTTGGCTAACTCATGCAGGCTGGGCGGGCAGATCCATTCGACTTTCTCAGTGACAACGGTCCGCTTGATTTTGGGAAGTGCGGCGACTGCTTTCGGGTCTGGTTCTTCGACCTGAATCTCTTCTGACCCCACCACTACCCGCTGGCAGATGTTGTCCCGTCGAGTGAAGAGTTGGAAGCGATGCGGACCAAACTTCCTAGAGACGTTGTACCAAGTGTCATCAGAAGACTTGGCACTAGGACCAAGTTGCAACGCCAATGCGGCGAACTGCGTCGGGTCGTCTGGTCCAAAGTTGTACACAGTCAACCCGCAACCTTCGATGAGGTCGGGGTGCTGTTCAAGATGATCAGTGAGTTCCCGCAACCCGTCGATGTACGACTGCTGGTAGTCATCGAGTTTGGTCATTGCTGTCTCCCTTGTGTTCGGTGCTGCTGTCGGACCTCTGAACTTCGATCATCATCCGGCAAAGGGTCGGGCCTGGCAAACCCTCGCATCGCCAGATTCCACGCCTGCATGTAGAGCCGCCAGTTCGGGGTGCGGAGGTTGCATTCTTGCGCCAAAGCGTTGAGGCATGCCTGCTCTTCCGAGTGGTCACCACGGAAGTCGGACAGGATCGTCATCTTCGAGATGGCATCGGCGGTGCGCTCGATCAAGCGCCGGTCAGGCAGGGAGGCTAGGTCGCTCACTCCTCCACCTCCTCTTCCTCATTGATCCCCAGGATCAGGTCGGCAGCCTTCTGTGCCTGCCCTGCAGCCCACACCACGATCTTGGGGTCGTCGGCGATGGACTTACGCCACCCGGCGATGTAGGCAGCGGAGTTGTCGAGCGTAGTCGGGAGTACCCCAACGTGCCCGCAGAGGAAGGCGGCGGTGAACTCGGCGACCAACTCCTCTCGGGAGTAGTTGGCATCTCCGAACCGCCCGGCCTCGCTCAACGTCTTTCGGTTGAGTCGCTTCTCCGCGCCGGTCGAGTGGCCGAGTTCGTGGAAGACGGTCGAGTAGAACTCGCCGCTCCCGGTGAAGGAGGTAAAGTGCGGGAGGCGCACCTCGTCGGTGGCGATGTTGTAGTAGGCCCGGTCGCCTCCGTAGGTGAGGGTCGGTCCACCGTCTTCCAAGTAGCGATTGATCAAGGTGGCTGCACCCGCGTCCACCTCAAAGTCGGTGCGTTGGGCGGGCGTCTCCCACGTCGGAGCCTTGCCCTCCTCCCAATCGGCCTGACCGCTGTTGAAGAGCGTGAAGCCCCGCAGCAGCGGGATCTTCTTGATAGTGCCGTCCTCCTGCTCCTTCTCGATGATGGAGAAGTAGACCGCATACGTGCCCTTCTCACCCTTGCGGACCTGTCCACCAAGAGTGGTGATCTGCTTGTAGGTGCCCCACCACGGGGACTCGTAGTTGCACACCTCGGCGGTGAGCGACAGCATCAACTGATTGATGCCCCGGTAAGGCTTTTTGGTGGAGAGGGACTGAGCGACGTAGCCGGTGGCGATCCAAGGCTTGCGCCACGGCGCAGTCCCCTGATCCAGCGCGGCGATGATCGTCTCGGCGATCCGTTCGTACCCGTTGCGGTGATCGGTCTTCATTGTTGCCTCCCTTGCCGGCCCCTACCGGCTTCACTGAGTTGATTGTACCGACCAAGGCCGGTGGGATCAACCGCTATTCCCAAATCTGGTGAATGGCGGCACCGCAGTTGCGTCCCGGCGCGTGCTCCCCAATGAATCCCAAGCGGCCAACGCGAGCGATGTGACTCCCGCTGTGGCCTTGACTGCGGGTGCAGGTGTAACCGTCCTTCTGTTCTCCGCACCAAACCACGCTGTAGTCGGTCGTGCGCTTTTTTGTAAGCGGTGCGGCACAAATGTTGCAGTCCATGATTCTCTCTTTCATTGTGAATGAGGCGCACGTCGTAACGTCGGGTGCTGCGTCCCGAGGCACCTCGACGGTGGCCGGCGGGAGGCAGTAGTGCTCGGGGTCGTGCTTATGGTGCCACTCGTTGTGGCGCACCTTGTCCTTCACCACTGCACCACAGGTGTTGCAGATCCCCATCTCCGTGTCGTACACCTCCTCGGTGGAAGTGTCGGGGTCCCACGTCGAAGTCTTGACCTCGATGATCTCGTAGGTGTCCGTGTATTCGTTCATGCTGCCACCTCCACAATCTCGGCCTTGGTCGGCCGCTTGAAGAAACCGAACGTCTCGTCGTCGTCGCTGCGCTGCACCGTTGCGGTGAACCGCACCACCTGACCCTTCTCAACGTCAAGGGAGGAAGGAACGGTGCCCCACACTTTGTAGGAACCCTGCTCGGTCATGACCTTGACGAGCATCTTGAATCCCCCGGCGTTGTAGCCGAACGGGCTGGGCTGCCACTTGACGGTCAGCACCTCACCCTCAACTTGGACCTTGCCCTCGATGACGGGGATAGTGGGCTCGACTGGAGCCTCGCCCTTCTCGGCGTCCTTGGCGAGTGCCTTGCAGATGGCCTCGAACTGGCGGTCCGAGAGGTTCCCGTACTGGCGACCCTTGCGGAGCACGTCTTGGATGAAGAGGTTGGCGCTGGCGTCGAGCGCTTCCCAATCGGCCTCGTGGGTCGAGCGGTACTCGTTCCACTCGGTCAGGATGCGCTGGCGCTCCCGGTCGAGTTGAGCAGCCTTCCGCATGCTCTGGAACTCAGCCGTCGCCCGACCGAACCGGTTGCCGAGGCAGGTCTCGCCAACGTGGATGTGGGTCCCCGTGGGGCGGTGCAGCATCTCGGCCCCGTAGCGAAGCCCGTGCTGGCCGCAGTGGTCACATCGGGTGAGGTCTTCGCCGTACTGGCCTCCCCAGAGGGTCGAGTCATAGTTGACCTCTTCGGAGAGGCGGATCATGGGCCGCTCGGTCTCGGTTCCCAGGTCGTAGAAGCCGATCTCGACGTAGTCCTCGGTGGTGAGGGTGGCCGGGCGGTGGATGTCGGTTCGAGTGGTCATGTGACCAGTGTACGAGAAATGAACCGAGTTGTCAACCCCTACAGGATGACGACATGCACCAGGCGCAGGAGATGTAAGGCGACCATCTCCGTCTGCTCAGCCATTTCCCTCCCCTTTCGCCTCGGTGGTGGGGAACGTCACGACTCCATCCTCGCCGAACTCAGCGTCACACCAATGGCAGTGGATTGGGGGCGAGGGTCTGCAAGTCGGTTGCAGTACGGGCATCGGTTGACAAAGACGCGAAGCAGCGGCGACAGGACGCCTCCAGTCCTCCAACGGTCACAGAACCAGCACTCCGTCTGCTCAACCATTCCCCTCCCCCTTCGCCTCGGTGGTGGGCAGGAGGGCGACGGCGTTCACCAGATCGTCGTGGGAGTCGTTCCACTCGTCCTGGCCTGACTGCCAGAGCGACGAGGGCGAGTCAGGGTTGTTGTCCATCCAGATCGCCACAACTCGCCGGGCGGCGTCCGTCACCGCATTGGCGGCGGCGAGGGCGGCTTCCAGTTCAGCGACTCGGGCCAGCAGGTCGGGGATGTCCTGGCGGGCGTTGGCGATGAACTCGCCGTTGAGGTGGTAAAGGTGCTCGTCACGCACTACCAAAGACGGCCCACGGAACGGTTCGCCGTCTGCGTACTTGTGCATCACGCCGAAGGTATCGGTGAACTCCCACGGCCCCGGCGTTGCCGCCTCTGCTCGTGCTCGGATGGCTTCGGTGACGATGTCGGTCACGACTGCTCCTTTAGGGCTGTAGCGAGGGCTTCCTCAAGATTTCGGATCGGCCCAGGCTGCCAGGTGACACGCACCTTCTCCATGTATGCCTCTGCCACCTTGCGGGGAATGGTGATGGTTGGCTCGGGGATGGGGCGAAGTTGGGCGGGATCTGCGGGGCAAACTAGGTCCTCGCCAACGGCAACCATCAGCCATGAGTCGTGGTCTTCACTTTCATACCCCAGCACCCGGCATTTACCCACAAAGCCCCAATCCCATTCACTTCCGATCGGAAACTGCTCTCTGGTGTTAGTAAGGGTTGACACGCATCTCCTCCTCCTCTTGGGCGGTGCTGAACGCCTCCGCACAGTCTTCTCGTTCGTTCTCGTCGTGGTCCGAGATGTCCCTGCCGCAGATGACACAGCGGGTATCGTACTCGATGTCCTCATACTCGATCTCAAAGTGCATTACTTCTCTCCCTCAATCTCGTAGGCGAGGAGTGCTCGACAGAGACGGTCTGCGATCTGGTAAAGCGCTTGCTTGGCTGCTTCGCTCATGCCCCCTCTGGCTTGTGTGCTCGGATCTTGCCCCGACTGGTTACCGCAACCCAGCGTCCACACTCGCACCGAGTAGATCCACCGTAGGGGTGGCTGGCCGAGTAGGTCCCCGAGAACTGGCATTGCGCCGCCTTCTTGGCTGCCTTCGCCAACTCCTCGCCGTTGGTGTACTCGACCGGAGCGGAGGGGAAGCAAACCGTGCAGAGCCATGCCCCGTGGGCGGCGACCGCGTCGGCCTCGGTGAGCCCGCTCAGGTCGGTGAGCCACATGAACGTGGTCGGGCTCTGACCCTTATTGCAGGACGAGCAGTCGGTGGACGAGTGGATGTGTCCACCGGGGACGAGGTAGAACCGGCTCCACCCCTCGTAGCGGGCGTCGGCGTCTTGGTAGGCGTCAAACTTGGCCGCTACCGTAGCCTTGGCGGTGTCGTAAGCGGCAAGCGCATTGGCTACATCGATGAGTCGGTAGGTGGAGAAGAAGCCACTGTCGACCCGGCTCCGCACCTCGTCGATGGAGTAGTTGGTCTCGGTGCCGTTTTCGTTCTTGAAGAAGTACCTCGTCTCGCCGTAGCCGCTGTAATCGGCAACGGGGTTGACGGCGTAGCGGATCTTGTCGCTTGCCCGCTTCGCGGCATGCACGGCATCGTCAAAAGCCACGTAAGCCTTGACGATTGCTGCGTCGATGGTGGATTCCCGCTCGTTGATCTTGGAAGTAGTGGTCATGGGTCCAGCGTACGAGAAATGAACCGAGTGGTCAACCTATGTCCACAATGCCTTCTCTAAACTTGAGGCAGCCGCTTCGGGTGGCTGCTTTTCCACCTTAGGAGACTTGATGGCGATTCTTACTTGCTACGACGCTGCGTATCCGCTGGCGAACCCGCCTGCTACCGATGTCGTGCTCATCTACTCGGGCGGCAACGCTACTCATATTTGGACTGCTGCGGAGATTGCTGCACAGAAGGCTCGCTTCCGTCTCCCCTGTTGGGTGCGCTCGAACCCGGTGCAAGCCAATTCCGTGTTGGATGCAAACGCAATGGTCGCATGGTTGCATGCCCACAAGGTTCCCGCTGGGGTGGCTACGGTCCTCGACCTTGAGACGGCCGTCGCCCCCGCCTACGTGAACTCCTACGCTTCGATTTTGCATGCAGCCGGATACAGGGTTCTCCCCTACGGCTCGACCTCAACGCTGTTCAATAACCCCAAGTGTGACGGCTACTTCTCTGCTGAGCCGGGCGCTAAGTCGATTGATGCTCGTTGCGTTGCGACGCAGTACGGGTACGAAGGCACCTACGACCTTTCATGGATTGAGGACACCGTGTCATTATGGGATACCGCTCCACCTGCGCCGAAGCCGAAGCCGAAGCCACTGCCTGCCCCCACGACTCCGATTACCGTTCACATTGTCGGTGCGACTGAGGCGGCGGAACCTGGCGTGACGAGGGCCGTGCAGTCGCTCTTGCTGGCGAAGTTCAACTACGACCTTGGAACGACCGGTCCGCACAAGAACGGCATCGATGGGGTTTTTGGTGCCAAGACCGAAGCAGCCGTGAAGGCGTTTCAGACTGCCCACAAGATTGCCCCTAATGGATTAGTGACCAACACCACTTGGGTTGCTCTGTTGGAGGCATGAGATGGCGGAAGACCAAGGTAGTGAGCACGCGTCGATTAGGGATGTCTACGAACTCGTAGACCGAAGCCGCAAAGAAACCACCGAACAAATTGGTGCGCTTTCTGAGCGCTTCGAGACGTTTGCCCAGGCGAATGAGCACCGTCTCTCCGTTGTAGAAACTCATCAGGCAGCCCAAGCGCAGCAGATGTCCGAAGTCTCCTCTCGGCTCGACAAGCACAACATTGACATTGGCAATTTGAAGGAATCTCAAAAGGCCAGTGCCGCCGCTGACGCTGCGATTGAGGAGAAGAGCAGGACGGATTCTAATCGCCACATTGCCCTAACGGGCGCTGCAGCCGCGATTGCTGCAGCGCTGGCGACCCTCTTCAATCGCATCCACTTTCACTAACCGCACGACCCCAAAGAGAAGGGCGGGTCAAGTGTCGAGTGTCGCCATCCTTGTGCCGATCCTCAATCGTCCGCATCGCATCGAGCCTTTGTTGCAATCCATTGCAGACTCGACCACCTTGCCGCACCGTGTCGTGTTCGCTGCAAGCGATCAGCCGAGCATTGACGAACTGACCAGACTCGGTGCGTCATTCATTACCGATGAGGGCGGGGACGAGGGATCTTACCCGAGGCGGATCAACCGGCTCTACGCAGAGACGACCGATCCCTACCTCCTCCTTGCAGCCGACGACTTAGCGTTCCGTCCGCAGTGGCTCGAAGAGGCCATGAAGGTCATGGAAACGCTTGACGGTGTCGTGGCGTTGAATGATCAGTACAACCCGGCCGGTGTCCACTTCCTCGTGAGCCGCAACTACATCGAGACGTTCGGTGGTTGCATGGACGATTCAGGTGTCGTGCTCCATGAAGGCTACCGGCACGCCTACTGCGACGATGAGTTCCGTGCGACGGCTCGTGCTCGTGGGAAGTGGGCTCTCGCCCATTCCGCAGTGATTGAACATCTCCATGTTGGCGCAGGCAAAGCCCCGATGGATGAGACTTACCGCATTGGCGAAGCCGCCATGCCCCATGACTTTGGCGTCTTCATGTCACGCGCCCACCTCTGGAACACAGGAGATTAGATGGCGACGATCACTCAACTCCCCGCTCCCCTGACGCTGAACGCTGTCGCAGGGAACCCGGCCATCTTGACGTTCGCCTTGACGGCGACTGACTCGTCTGGCAACCCGATCCCCTGGTCGTCGATCACGAACTACGCGATGAACGTCTACGACCAGTACGGCAACGTCCTCACTGCGGCCACGCCAACGGTGACCTCTCCCTCGTCGGGGAACGTGACCGTGACGTGGAGCGCTGCACAGACCTCCGTGCTCGGCCAGCACCAGCAAGCCCGCATGGCGTTCTCTGTCTACATCAACGGCGTTGGTCCCTACACCCTCGCATCTGGCCAGATCGTGATGACCCCGGAGGCGTACCCCTCGTGACTGAACCTGTGAACGTGACCGTCGGCGCTGCGTCCGTTGGACTCGCAGTGTCGCTTCAAGATCAGACCGTCGCCCTCACCGCTCCGGTGGGGGCTGCCAGCGTCGCGCTTGGAGTCACGGTCGGCGGGGCGGTTTCGTTCTCGCTCGGCACCATCGACCCGGTCTACTCCGTCGGAGTTGGTTCCGCGGCATCTATCGGCGTCTACTCCGCATCGGTCGGGCAACTCGGCGTCGTCGCTCTCGGAACGGATCTCGGTGGCACCGCAGCATCTCCGATCGTTGTCGGTCTCGACGGGACCCCGCTCGGTCCGCTCGCGGTCGCGAGCGTGGGGCAAGTGCTGCAGTGGAACGGCACAGCGTGGGTCCCCGGCACGATCACCTCGGGCGTGACTTCGGTCAATGGAGCGACTGGCGTCGTTGTCCTCAACGCTGCCAGCGTGGGGGCGGACCCGGCTGGCAGCGCCGCTGCTGCTTCAATGCAACTTCTGCCGCTCTCTGGCGGGACGCTCACGGGTCCGCTGGCGGGGACGAGCGCGTCGTTCTCTGGCGAGATCGTCGCTCAGGACTTCTCTGCGACCGGCATTGGCTCGGCATCTGCAGGGGCGCGGTTCGTCGGCGGGACGACCTCCGGCGCTCCGACGAGCGGGACGTTCAATGCTGGAGACTTCATCATCGACCAGACCGGCAAGATCTGGTTCTGCAACGTCGCCGGTTCCCCTGGCCAGTGGTTCACTGCTGGGAAGACGGCGGTGGTTCGGTCAACCTCTGCGAGCGTTGGCCCGAACGAGCAGACGGTCTGGAACGGCACCACGGCTGCTCAGACTCTCACGCTCCCTACTGCGGCAGTGTCGGGCTACACCAACATTCTGGTGAACTACAGCACTACGCTCGCCGGGTCGGGAACGGTCACGATTGCCCCGAACACTGGCCAGTCGCTCAACTACTTCGGCAAGACTGGCAACTACAACTTGAGCCAAGGCGAAAGCGTCATCTTGTCTTACGTTGCCACGAGTGCGACGACGGGAACGTGGTACGCGGTCGAGGCGAACAACCTCGCCTACGCCTTCTTCCCTGAGGCAAGCATCACGGCGACTGGGTCGACGCTCAACAACGCTGCTCCGCTTGCACTCGGCTACAACCTCGTAACGGGCGCGACGGCGAGTGCGAACTACGGCTCTGGGACTGGCGTGATCCTGCCAAAGCCCACCATCCTCGGCACGCAGATCCTCGTCGAGAACACTTCAGCGAACTGGTTGGTGATGTACCCGACTCCGGGCGGCAACATCGACGGTGGCGGGCAGGACAGCCCCGTTTGGCTCCCTCCGAACTGCGTCTGGACTGGCGTCTTGAACTCCCTAAGCCCCGTTGCTTGGACGAGCCTCGTTCCCGGCATGGTCGGCTCACCTGGCCAGACGACGATTGCCTACGGGTACGGGAACGCCTCTGTCGGACTGACCACGACCGGCGTGTCGGCGAACACCTACGGGCTGTCAGCCTCGACCTCGCCGACGTTGACGATCGACTCCTACGGGCGCATCACGGCGGCGTCCTCTACCCCTATCGTTATCCCCGCTTCGCAGTTGTCCTCCGGCTCCGTCAACACGACCGCTGGACAACTGACGGGTGGCGGTGCGCTATCGAGCAACCCGACGCTCGGCCTTGCGACGAGTGGAGTGTCTGCGAATACCTACGGGCTCTCGGCGTCGACTTCGCCGACCTTGGCAATCGACGCCTACGGGCGCACCACCGCAGCATCTTCAACGCCCATCGCCATCCCGCACACCTCGGTCACCGACTGGGCGTCGAACGTGAGCGCTCTCGGTCTGAGTGTGCAGGCTGCCACTGGTGGCACGACGTGGAACGGGACTGCGGCTGACGGTGGGACGATCGTCCAGTGGACCGGCTCGGGCACGTCGACCTACAACCTGCCGACGACGGTCCCGTCGACTCCGTGGTGGGTCATCGTCACCAACTTGAACACGACCGGCAACGTGCAGTTGGCTCCAGGGTCGAAGTTGCTCAACAACGGCAGTACGGGGTACACGGTCCAGCCTGGCCAGTCCGCTCTGGTCTGGTCCGACGGATCGAACTACCAGATGTTTGCCAACTTCTCCCCGGCCACCTACACCTTCTTGAACAACCTCGCGACTGCGTTCACCTTGATTACTACATCGGCGTCGGTGTTCCAGGGATCGACCAACACTAGGGTTGTGTTCACCGGCTCGGCGTTCGGGCAGACAGTGACGTTCCCTTGTTACTCGGCTGGCGCCATCAACATAGTCACCAACGACTCATCGCAGCCAATCAACATCGTAAGTGGCAACACGGCTGGGACTGCCGGTGTCGGCGTCATCACGAAACTCGACGGGACGACGACGGTCGCTGGTGGTGTTGGCTCCGCCTCCGTCTCCGGAACTCCAACCATCACGAGCGGTACGGGTGGGAGTGTCACCGTCGGGGCTGCGACCTTCCCGTTCCCTGCCTCTGGTGGTTCGATCTACGTCGTCCACAATGGCGCCGGGTATGCCATGCCTTACACGTCCTACTCGGCGAGCACGTTTGTCATTCCGAGCACCTACTCCGGCCCGACCGTGACGCTTGGGCCGAATGACTTGGTGACCTCGTACGGGTTTCTGTTGTCGCCGAACTCTTCGGTGATGATGCTCCAGCAGACGTCGACGGCGTGGTGGGTCGTGTCTCAGAGCAGCAGTGCGAACTCACTCTACGGCGGTCCGGTGTGGAACTACGTCCCGCTGACCAACATCTTGACCTCTGCGATCACCAACGGGTCGACGATCACATCTCTCTCGACATCTGCTCTGCCGTATGCAATCAACGCCGGGTCGGTCCAACTTGTACTCGGGGCTACGAATCAGATTCTCGCGACAAGTGGGGCGTCCGTCGGGTCGACGAGCATCCCCATCACTGGATCTCCGGTGGCATCGTTCGGCGCATCAGTTGGGACTGGGATCTTCCCGAACAGCATCACGCTCCAGAGCCCGTGGACTCACGCAGATCAAACCGGAACTGCATGTCAGTTGGCGGTCGGCCTAACGAGCGGCGTATCGAGCGGGTCAACGCTGACCGTGTCGCCGCTGAAGTTCGCTCTGCCAAGCGGGGCAACGGTCTACGTCTTCGCTAGCACGTCCACCTACCAGGCGTTCACCCTGACGGCGCGAGCCGAGATTGGGGCGACAACGCTCTACGTGACTGCACAGACCGCGAACGCTACGTACAACACCGCCACCAGAGTGGTCGTGGTCGGCTCGGGAACAGTGACTCTGACGCAGAATGTCTACTTGCCTGCTGCGACTGCTGCCGGGCAACAGGTCGTGGTCGAGCGGACGCTTGGCGTCGCAATGACGGTGTATGCCCCGACGAACTCGACTCTCGGTGGCAATAACTCCTCTTACACCATCCAAGCCGCTGGAGCCAACCTGGGAGCAGTAGTCGTGTTCCAGAGTGCCACTGGCGGAGAATGGCAGCCGGTTGGATCGTTCTCTACTGACTTTTCCCACGGTTACCAAGTCTCTGGCACGCTGGAAATGTACAACAACTCGCAGTTTCGAGCGGTCCCAACGACGTTCACGTCGGCGCAAACGCTTGGGTCGGGTAGCGGCCAGTACCAGAACCTGTCGATGCTGTTCTCGAACTCATCCACGACCCCGTACACCTCCACGTTCGGGACGTCGATGACGACGGGCATCGTCATGTGGATTGAGAACTCTGCATCGTCGGCTGGCGCGGTCATCTTCAACTGCGCTGGGACCGGGACCATCGGAGGACTCTCTTCCTTGACGCTCCCTCCAGGTTCCAGCATGTGCGTTCGAGTTGACGTCGCGGGGAATAACCCCGTCATCGCCGTGCTCGGTTTCTTCGGTCCAAACAGTGTCGAACCGGCGACGCTGCTCGAAGGGCTGCCGTTCACGGTGTACGGCCACTCGTTCACGACGCCGCTGCAGAACAACGCGATCTCTTGGCCTCCCGCTCAGGGCGGCACCTTCGCCCCGGCTGGGAACGGACTGGCATGGTCATGGCCGAACCGAGTCGCGCTGCGACTGCGGACGATGGACTATGCGCTCGGTCGCCTCGGCTCGCTCCGCCTCGGAGGCATCCCCGGCACGACCCTGGCGACTACGGCGAACACGATTGTGTCTGGCAATGGCCTGCGGAACTCTGGTGGTGTCTCGGACGCTGACGCCTACAGCGACCTCCAGTGGAACCCCGGTCATGGCGCTGTCGCAGGATCGTACGGCTTGACTCCTGCATCTGGGCTGACGACGCAGAGCGCAGCGGACCCCGGAATCGTGGCGATGAGTTGTGCAGTCAACGACGCGACCGCTCAGACCCTCCACCAGAACTCCGTCTTCGGCGGATGGTGGACAATCATGCACCGGGGCGGCACGGGCTACTCGTCGAACAACCTCTACATGTGGAGGGACTACGGCATCACGTTCCAGGGAACGGGGCTCAACGCGAACTCGAACGGGATCGTAGGTAACGGTAGCAACTCGTACAGCACGCTCTACTGCTCGCCGCTGCCCTACACGATCTCATCTGGGCAGACGTTCCTGATTGCTAACGGTTCGTCTCTGGGCAACGGGGCTTCGTACCTGGCAGCGACGGCGAGCGCTACTGCCTCCATCGGAGCGACGCAAATCAACATCAACACCGTGACCCCTGCCTCCGGCTCATACTCGGTGAGTCAGACGTCCAGCCCGGTGAAGATGTACCCCGCCTACCTTCTCGGCACCGAAGCGACCGCCGCTGCATGGAGCACGGCGACCTCCGCAGCAAGCGTGCAGGCAGCGCTCGCTGCGCTGAACTACTCAACGACAGTGAAGGTGTCGACGCCAACATCACCAACGGTGTCCACGACGAACGGCTCGACCTCTGCATCAGTGACGTCAGGGACAACCTATGCAGCGGACTACTTCCAAGTCGGCGACTACGCCACGATCAACGCGGCTGGTTACACCGTCGCATCCGTGGGACCCGCGTCAGTCTTCCTCCTCGGCAGCAATGCTGGGTCGACCGGGTCCTACACGGCGACCATCGTCAACCGCTACCGCTTCTACTACACGACTCCCGCTCCCGTTGCGGGGGCGGGGTCACTCCTCGGGAACCCGGTGTCTCTAGTCGGCATGGCTGGGGCGGCCCAAGACACGGTCACCACAGCGTACGGGGGCTACACCAGTGACACGCCGCTCTACACCATCCCGCAGTCTGGCATTATCACCACGACAGCGGGGACGACTTCAGCAAGCATCCCCGCAGCAGGCACCATCACGACGACTCGCGGGTCGCAGATCGCTTCATTCACTGGGCCTCCTCCTGCTCCTGGCCAGCCCATCTGGATTGCTGGGGCGGGACTGAGCGGTACGCACTTCCAGACCAACGTCCAAGGGGTCGGCGTGGCGTGGGGCTTGACGGCCTCGCAGGTCCGGCTGGCGAGCGCCGCGAGCGCGGGCACCGGGTCGAGCGCGAACTGGTGGACGGTCCCCGCTCAGTACGACGCGATCCAGTCCGCCCCTACGGTCCTGACAATCACGCCTGGGGCGACGAGCGGCAACGCTCAGGCGACTGGTGGATACCTCACTGCATGGTACGGAGGGGCGTCCGCGGTTGTCTCGTACAACACTCCAGCATCGGCTGTCGCGACCGCCCTGCAAGGTCTCACGATCGGTTCTGGGGCGTCTTGCTCGGCAACTGGTGGGTCGGTGAACTCTGCTGCCACTGTCCTGACGTTCACCTCTCCAGTCGCCGGGCTCTGGGTCGACTTCTCGACGCTCACGACGAACTTCGGCATGGCCGGTGGCTACACCGCGGCCTGGACGACGGCGAGCGCGAGCGGCACGTTCAGCGGTGTCCCGACATGGAGCGGCACGCCCTTCTCGTCCAACCTGACCTGCACAACTGCTGCGACGATGGCAGCGGCTGCATCGGTCAACGCTCGCCTCGCATCGAGCCAGTGGTATGGCGTGAGCAGTGCGATCTACGGTGGAGCGGGCTTCGCCGGGGTCAAGGCTGCGTGGAAGAACGGCCTGACCGCGTCGCTGCGGTGGTTCAAGTCTGACGCTGGCGCAGCGAACAACGGCTACGCAGCCTTCAGTGGCCCGAACAAGGCGACGACGACCCTCCCATCAACTTCGACTACCCGATGCACCACGAGCATTTACGGCGCTGCCGTGCCGCCCGGCTACACGGGTGGGCAGTTCCCCTGGGGGCAGGTCATCTACCTTCAAGGTAACGGTTTAGACACTTCGCTTTCATGCCCGCAAGTGGGCGCGTACGCGACGGTAACGGGTGGCGGTTTCACTACGGTCAGCGGGACTGTCCTGTATGTCGGCCCGAACTCGTCGTACTTCGTGATTAGCAACGCGACATCACAGAGCACGCTGAGCGGCATCGTAGCGAACTACACTCTCGGTGGCGCCAGCGTCGGGGCAGCATCGGTCTCCCTCAACGGCTCAACCACTCCAGTTGTCGGCGACTACCTCTATGACGTCGTGGTCGGACACACGAGTTATCTGGCCACGGGAACGAAGATCACGTCAGTGACGGGAGCCTCTCCGAACTGGGTTGTCGGCTTGAGCGCTTCGGTGGTTACGGCAGCAACAGGTGACGTGGTCACCATGAGCACGTACGACTTGCTGACGGCGACGTTCAATGACTGGGTGACTGAGGCAGACTCATACGCCACGGGCACACCGACGTACACGTCGAACACTAACTTCGGTGGCTCTGGGAACCAGAGCGCTACAGCGCCGAACGCTGGAGTCGTGAACCTGGGCTGCTCGAACACCTACGGCAGCACCATCCGGACGACCAGTGTCTCGTCGACTCCTCCGTCGTACGTGCTCACGGTCAACGACGCTCAGAGCGCTGGCGAAGTCATCGCCCTCTACCCCGTCTACCCGTACCAGAACAACGACCTCACGGTGTCCAACAGTTACTCCACGGGCTTCTCGATGGTCGCCAGCGTCGGCCAGACGAGGTACGGCGTGCGCACCTATGGGATGCCGTCGGCGAGGACTCCCTTGCAGACGAGCCCGCTGCGGACGCAGGGCACGGTGGCGGCTCCGCTCTCGGTGACTGGTGGGTCGGTGAACACGGTGACCATCACCAAGCCTGCTGGGGACACCCTCAGCCCGACGCTCCACACGGGTCTGCCGGTGGAGTTCGACTGCGTCTTCACCACGACGCAATACCCGCCACTCGTCCTTCTCGTGGCGGAGTACTCACCACCGGCGCAGACGCTGCTCTTCATGTCACAAGCCTTCTGCGAACTCATGCAGTCGTACGCGGACGTGTCGAGTCAATCGGAGTTCGCATGGTACGTGGTGACCGTGCCTCCGATGACGACTCTTCTCGCCAGCGATCTCAACGGCTCGACCTACCAGCAACTCCACCCGAACAACACCGGCCAGCAGAAGATGACGACGTACCTGTCGAACTGGATGGCGGCGAACGTGCCGCTCTGGTACTACGGGCCGCTCCCCTTCAGCCGGTACAACTCTCAAGGCATCGCACTGAGCGCTGGCACTACCGGCCTCGGCTCACGTATCGGCTACGCCTAGACCTGCGCCCACGGAGGCAAACATGACCATGACCAGCGCGTACGCACCTTTTGATGTCTCGTACAGTCAGCGGACTCCGTACTTGACCGTTACGGAGTACCAGAACGCCCCGACCGCTTTAGACATCGGTAACCTTGTGGCAGGTGGTAGCCCTCTCGTTCAGCAACAGGCGCTCCAAGAGGTCATTGGGCGCGCCTCGTCTTGGATGGATCAGTTCTGTTGCGGAGCGTGGGGGACCCTTGCTGCGACGCAGAACATCGAGAACGGTCGAGTGTGGGGGAATCGTAATGGGCAGTTAGTCGTCCACCCGAAGTACTGGCCCATCTTGTCGGTGGACACCTTCTCCTACAGCGCCATTGGTGGGAACCAGTGGGGAGTAGGTGGTCTGTCCGGTGGGTTTGGAACGACCGCCGCTTCGATCACCCCGGCGGGGAACATCTGGATTGAGCCACAGCAGTTCGTGGTGTCTCCTTCTGGTGTGTCATCATGGAACGTCAACTCCGCGCAAGGCATCGGCACCGCCGAGTACTTCTGCGAGTGGACGTACACGAACGGTTGGCCGGTCACCACCTTGGCGGCTTCGGTCGCTGCAGGGTCTCAGTCGATCACGTTGACGAACGTGACCGGGATCTTCCCCGGCACCGCGCTCACGCTGTACGACATGCCCAACGATGAGCAGATCCAAGTGGCGTCGACCTACTCGGTCGGCGCTTCGGTTGTGCCTCTGGTGTCCCCGCTGCAGTACACCCACTTCAGCGCCATGGCGACCAACCTGCCCCCGGCGATCAAGCAGGCAGCGATCCTGGCGACGACGGCGTTCATCAAGGAGCGGGGGTCCGGTGCACTCGTGGTGAACGACATCGGTGAGGTCACCCACAGTGAGCAGGGATCAGTCCAGAACAGTGCCGGCGATTGGGCACAAGCGGAGTTCTTGCTCATGCCGTTCCGTCAAACGTTCGTGGGGTACTAATGCCCAAGACCGAAGTCCGCAACGCGATTGAGGCGTACCTCACCCCACAGAAGTCGAACATCACTCACCTTGGGGCGGTGTACCCCGCGCTCCCGAAGGTGGCGAACGAGAGCGACCTGTTCGCGTTCGAGCCGCCCGGTACTGGTGTTGGTGCGCTGATCTTCATGTTCATCGAGTCCCAAGAAGAGACTCGCATTGCGTTCGGTGGTCCCTACAACGGGCGCAAGTTTCGTCCCTACACCTTGGCGCTGCTGTGCGTCATGAAGAGCGACCTGCGGACTGCTGCGGAAGGACAAGCCGAGTTCGATACGTTTATCGACTCCCTCACTGCGTACATCCAGGCAGACCGCAACGCCGGGGATCCCTCGGTGATCTTCCAGTGGGGTGAGGGTGGCGAGCGTTCCGGCCCCGACCTACGTATTGACTACCCCGTGCCGAAGACGAGCAAGGGTGGGGTCATGATCTTTCAGGCGGTGGCCCGCATCACCGTCTGTGAAGTGCTCGACACCTAGGAGGCAACGCCGTGAGCACATACAAGTACGCCTACGTCGGCGACCAGCCAACTGTCTTCACCTCTCTGCAGAACGAGGACGGGACGACTTGGGTTCCGGCGAAGGGCGAGGTGATTGAGTTGAGTGAGCCGGTAGCACACCCGCTCCTCCGCTTGGTCACGGCAGCACCCGTCATTGAAGTTGATGACGTAACCGACCCAGAACCGGACGACGTGCCGGACAGCGACCCGGTCTCTGAGCCGGCGAAGAACGAGGAGAAGTAACCGTGCCATTTTTGACCGCGAACTCCTACTTTGGCCTTGCGCCAGAGTCGACCTACGGAACGGCGGCGTCGATTGCGACGTTCACCCCCGTGACGAGCCCGAAGGTCGCCAACGACGTGACGTGGCTAGACGACAGCGCCTTCCGTGGCTCCCCTGTCGATCACTACGATCAGGTCCCTGGCGTCATCAAGGCTGCCTACGACGGGAAGACCTACATCTTCTCCGACGTGTTCCCGCATCTCGTCAGAGCCGCCCTCGGTTCGACGGACAGCGTTGGTGCCTCGGTGACGGTGGTGAACTCTGCCGGCGCATCGGTGACCGCTTACCCGCACACCATCGGTCTGCAGAACCAGGCCAACACCGGGTCCCAGGCTCCGTCGTACACCATCATCAACGACTCGGTCGACAACTCGTACCAGTTGACCGGTGCTCGTCTGAGCGACCTGGCGATTGCGGTGTCGGTGGACGCGGCGATTGACGCCACGTTCTCCTTCATGGGCAACGCCGCTTCGGTGGTGGCTTCGGTCTCCCCGAACGAGTCGACGCAGCACTTGGTCCCGGCGTGGAGCACGTCTGCGTCCATCAGTGGTGCATCGGTGGCGGTGATTGAGTCCCTTGAGATCAACATCAAGCGCAACGCCACCTCGATCCACACCCTTGGACAGCAGGGTCCTTACAACAACTTCCAGTCGCCGATCTCCGTTGAGGGCAAGTTCCTCTTCGTGGTTGAGGCGAACGAGACGTTCTACGCCAACGCCTTGCAGCGTGCTCAGTTGCCGGTGCGGCTGCAGTTCACTGACCCGGCCACTGGTTACAACGTGGTTGTGCAGATGTCTGCGGTCCAGTTGGAAGCCCCGGTCATTGACCAGAGCAAGTCCTACGTGACCTTGCAGGCCAACTTCGTGGCCGTCGCCAACACCACCGACGCGGTGGCGGGTGGCTACTCCCCGATCAAGTTCATCATCACGAACGGGCAGTCGACGCAGTACTAAGCCGACCCCCCTGGCCCGAAGAAAGAAGGTGCCGACATGGAGATGAGTCAACTCTTCAGCCGGCGCACTGACGCGGCAGTAGATTTCAGGCCAGACGTTCGGCCCGAGTCTGCTTCCGCGCAGTTGCGCCGGCTGTCGCAGCATTTGCGGACGGACGTTCCGCCCGCTGACGACATCATTGATTGCCCAGAAGCACTTGCCGCGTTGCGTGAGTACACGTACCGCAAGATCTTCACGCAGACCTCTCACGAGGACTTCGTGAGGTTGGACAGCACCTCGCCAGAGGTCATTGACTGGCTGATCGCTGTCCATGAAGTAGCAAGCGACGCACACCGGCAGCGCCGGTAACCCAAACAAAGGAGACAGAAGTGCCCATCACCATTGACCTCCCCGGTGGGGAGACCGCCGTCCTGCGTGACGACGCAGACATGACCAACCGTGACGTGAAGGCGCTGCGCCGTGCAGCCCGCATTGCGTCCGGCATCGTCAACCGCCTCAAGGCGTTTGGCTTCGATGAGAACGACCCCGATACTTGGACCTCCTTCGCTGAGTTGTCCGAAGAGGACGCCGAGTCGCTTGACCTGTTCCAGCGCCAGTGCGTCGTCACCCGTCTGCAGTCATGGACGCTCGGTCGTGACCTCCCGAAGACCGTGGACGAGGTAGACGACCTGCCCCGTCCGATCTACGCCGCGATCACGGGGGCAGCGACCAAGATCAACCTCGCCGACGACTTCGGGGTTGAGAACGCTGCAAACCCTTCAGTGGCTACCGGAGACTCCGTCAACTAAAGGCGGCGCTCAAAGGTGGCCTGCTCCTAGAACCTCTGGACACTGAGACGGCGGAGTTGTACCGGGCCTACCGGTACTGCACGCTGTTCCACTGTTCGATGTCGGAGTACGAAGACCGTCCCTACTCGGAGACCTCGTGGATGCTTGAGATCGACGCGGTGTACCAAGAAGTCGTGAACTCCGAGCAGCAGTAGGAGCCCCGTGAAGATCAACGTCGACCTTGCGAAGTTCTCCAAGAGCATCGAAGCCCTCATCGAAGCAGTCGATGAAGGAACGCGCCTTGGAGTGGTCGACGCCATCTCACTTGTAGAGCGGGAAGCGAAGCGGAACTTCGCCGGGCAGATCTCCATCGGGCAGGCTCGACCTCCCGGTGGGGATCGCCCGTGGGCGCACAGTGAAGCACTGAAGCGTTCCATCACCCGCTTCCCCACCGTGCCCATGCAGATCGGCGTGGGGCAATACGAGCAGAAACTCGCTCCGACCATGGTCTACGCACGGCGCGTCGAACTTGGTTTTGTTGGTCGGGACAGCCTCAATCGTCTGTACAACCAACCGCCGTACCCGTACATGAAGCCGGCGCACGAGCGTGCCTTACCCCAACTCCTCGGCATCTTCAAGTCGCATTGGTCGAGGGCAATAAGAGGGAACCAACATGGCTGAGATCCTTGAACCAGTAGTCGTCTCCATTGCGGGCAACACCACTGAGTTCATCGCGTCTCTGGTCGAGGCGCAGCGTCAAGCAGAAGAGTTCGCCAAGAAGACGGACAGCATCGGTGGGACCGGTGGGCTTGGGAACCTTGGCGCAGGTGCGGCGGCAGACACCGAGAAGATTGTCAAGAACGCAGAGCAAGAAGGCTCGCGGGCTGGCATAGGGTTTGGCTCGCACATGATGAGTGGGCTGGAGAAGTCCCTCTCCATGCTTGGAAGTTTTGGTCTTCCCCTCGGACCGTTGCAAGAAGGTCTTCGTAAGACGAGTGACGCCGCCCACGGCACCGCCAAGGAAGCCACCGGCCTGTTCGACACGTTGGCGGGGTACGGCAAGGTCGCTGCCATTGGGCTTGGGGCGACGTTCGCCGCTGCGGCTGGTGAGGGCATCCACCTCTCCATTTCCTTGCAGAACGAGTCTGCGACCCTAGCGGCCAACGCCAACATCTCGGTCGCCCAGGCGACCAAGATCTCCAATGCGTTCTTGGACACCGCCGGCACCGCCGAGTACTCCGCCCAAGAGATGACCACGGCGTTCGCCGGGGTTGCTGGTCAGTTGGCGGCGACGAAGGGTAGTGCGCTCACCACTGCTCAGTCCGTCCACTTCATGCGGCAGTCCATGGAACTCGCCACGGCGACCGGGACCAGTCTCAACACCGCTACGAAGACCATGGCGGACACCTTGCAGGCGTTCCAGTTGAACGCTTCGCAAGCCGGTCATGTCGCTGACATCTTGACCGTTTCTTCGCATATGACCGGTCAGAGTATCGGCGGCGTTGAAAAGTCATTGACAAGAGTTCGCTCGTCCCTTGGTTCGGTGTCTCCCCCAATTGGGCAACTCGCCAGTCTTTTGGTTGACATGACCAAGCACGGCGAAAGCGGCCGTAAGGCCATGGCTACCCTGCAGACCACGTTCACGTCGTTCCTCAAGCCGGCGCAGCAAGTGGCGAAGGCACAAGATCAGTTGAAGGTAGGTCTCCAAGACCTGCCTCCGCATCTGCGCGCCCTGGCAGCGGAGTATGAGAAGGGCAACGTCCAAGCCTCGGTGATTTCAAAGGCGACCAAGGGTCTTACCATCGGACAAGCCGCATTGTGGGGGCAGTTCAAGAAGGGTGCCGACGCCGTCAGGTTGTCGAACAGTTCTCTGCAGATGATGGGTGTTCAGGCGCTCGACTCTCACGGCAAGTTGAAGCCGCTAGAGAACATCATTGGCCAACTGCACAACCGCATCAAGGGACTTGGCCCGGCCCAGGCCGCTGCGACGTTGAGCGCGATGGGCTTTGGCTCGGGTGCTGCGAAGATGGTCCCGGTTATTGAAGCCGGGGTGAAGGCGTACAAAGACACCGTCACTCAGGTGACTCATGTTGGTTCTGCACATGAAGCCGCTGCCAAGCGCAGTCAGTCGCTCCAAGTGCAGTTCATGATCATGAAGGCTGCCGTCGAGGACCTGTTGACCAAGTTGGGTCAAGCGCTCATGCCGGTCATCCACGCGGTCGTTGGTGCGTTTGCCAAGGTCATTGGTGTTGTCGTGCGTTGCAAGCCGCTGCTCATTGGACTTGCAGTGGTGGTTGGTGGGATCTTGACCGCGACCATCGGTGCGTTTGCCATCCGTGGACTCGGCAAGTTGATTGCGATGCTGTCTGAGGCCGGCGGGTCGGTCATGAAGTTTGGCCGCAAGATCCATGATCTCGTTCCACCGATTAGTGCTGCCAAGCGTGCCGAGGAGGAGCACGCTGCAGTGGCGCGTGAGACTTCTCAGAAAATGCAGAACTACGCTAAGGCTCTGACCAATTCGGTTGAGTACAACACCGAGCAACAGACTCGGGAGTTGGAGTCGTTGGCTGAGGCTTCTGGCAACACTGAGCGGGTCTGGCAATCGTCGATGGCTGGGATTGCTGAAGCCTACGGTGCTGCCACCGACGAGGTTGCTGCTGGCACTTCGGCTATGGAAGGGTCGATGGACAGCGTCATGGCGACCGCCGAGGCAGACGGTCCTGCTACCGGGTTGGCACTCGACTCCATGCTTGGCCCCATCGGTCTCCTCATCCCGATCATCATGCTCGTGGCGACGCACTGGAAAGAAATCTGGGGCGTCATCAAGAAGGTTGCCGTAACGGTGTGGCATGTTCTTGATGGTGTGTGGGAAGGGATCAAACATGCCGTCATTACTGCGTTCGAGTTCATCAAGCACCACCTGAAGATCATCATCGAGGCCATCGTGGCGATCATCTTGGGTCCGATTGGCATTTTGGTCATCTTGCTCGTCACGCACTGGAAGCAGGTAAAGAAAGATGCCATCGAAGCATGGAACTGGCTGCTCAACTTCTTCAAGGAGATCCCCGGCAAGATCATTGGCTTCTTCTCCTCTGCGCTCAAGTGGCTTGAGAAGGCTGGCAAGTGGATCTTGCAAGGATTGTGGACCGGTCTCAAGATTGAGTGGCGCATCGTAGAGTTCTTCTGGGTCCAACTGCCGTTGAAGATTCTTGGATACTTGGCAAGCGCTGGGCAATGGCTCTATCACACTGGCCTCGACATCATCAAGGGTCTTTGGCACGGCATTGTTACTGCGGCGAAGGATGTGTGGAACTTCTACACCAGCATCAATTCCAAGATCCTTGGTTTCTTTGTAAACGCCGGCAAATGGTTGATCAATGTCGGCATCGACATCATCAAGGGTCTGGCAAATGGAATTGGTAAGGGTGCCAAGTTTGTTTGGGATGGGGTAAAGAACATCGGGGGAGGAATCCTTCATACCTTTACGAGTTTCTTTCACATCTCGTCACCCTCACGGCTCATGAGTGTCCACGGCCTCTACCTCATGCAAGGTCTTGCTAACGGCATCGAAGAGAACTTGAATGAAGTGCAAGGCTCTTTGTACCGCGTCACTCATTTGTTCACTGCATTCCAAAACAGTCTGCTGTCGCTGTTCGGTACGGCGAGTACGTGGCTCACCAAGGCCGGCCACGATATTACCTACGGGCTGGTGAATGGGTTGACCTCTGGGATGGCGGCGGTCATGCAAGCCATGTTGCACCTGCGAGCCATGATGTCGTCAAACGCTTCAACGCTTGCACAATCGTTTACCGCATCATTACAAACGTCATTGCAAACGTCGCTGTCGTCGATGTCGCTCAATGTGGCAACTCCCGCGGCAGTGCCCGCAGGTGGTGGATCTTCGACCGTGTTGTACGTCACTTCCCCAATCAGCATCGACGGCCGTACCGTGGCCCAAGTGGTGACGAAGTACCAATTGAAGGACGCCCGAGGCACGGGGTCGGTGTATGGACGTTACGCAGGTGGTAACCAAACCGGGCTTTCGACCGGTACGAACGTCAACGGTATTTCCCGCTAATCAAAGGCAAGGGACATGACTATTTCAGCCGTACAAAACGTCAATGCTTTGGGCGGTGCATCGGTTTCTACCATTGCTGCGACCTTGCCTTCTCCAACCGGATCCGGCAATACACTGATCGCTACTATTGCTTGCCAGTACGGCTTGAGCGTGGCGAGCATTGTTGATACTGCAGGCAACCCTTGGATCAGGGCGGCGGTCGCATCTGGTACTGGTGCGTCGGTTGGTCAATCTATTGGTTTCCCAACGACGACGAGTAGTTCGCCCGTCAATCTGCCAATTGCAGGTTACGGGACCTCGATGGCTGTTTTGAACCCTGCGGTGTTTTCTGCTTCCGGTGGAAGTGGATTCGTTGGTATCAGTGGAAGCGTTTTTGCGATTACGTACACGGGCATTAGTGGCAATTCGCTGCTCAATGTGAATTGCACCGTAGCACTTACAGCCCCGGCGTACTCACCTGTTGGCGTGTCGTTGCCCGGTACTGGCAACTATTGTGAAATCTGGTACAGCCGTGGAGTGAAGTCTGCGAGTACCACCGCATCGGTTACGTTTTCTGGGCCTCTTACTGCTGGCGCAGTCAACATTGCTGAGTTCAATGGGATTTGGTATGTCGATCCTCTTGACCAAACTGGTGCAACGTTTACCAATTACAACTACAGCGCTGGTGCTTCTGTCGGTGCGACCAGTGCATCGATGTCACCAAGGACAAACGGTGAGTTGGTCGTAAGCGTTATCGCAAACGATCAACGTGCTGCTGCCCCCGCTGGTTATTCGTCACTCCCCTTGAGCACCTACAGCGGGTGGAACGCTGCGTACTCAATTTTGAGTGGTTCGGCTACCGTTGCCCCGACGTGGCAACTCACGACGGCTTCTAGCGTCCAGCGTTGGGCAATCGCCACGGCAACGTTTGTCTCCGGTGCGGTTGGCCTCAATCCACGTTTGCAATTCCCCGAGACTCTGGTCCAGATCTCTACGCAGTCTGATTACCTTGCCCCACTCAAGGGTTACGGAGTGTGGAGAAACATCTCGTCGTACTTGCGGAGCGCCACTCTTGGTCCGCTTGGCCGGCAACATGAACTTGACCGGGTCCAAGCCTCACAAGGTCAGTTCGTCTTCGACAACCGTACCGGTGTGTTCAATACGTGGAACACGAGTAGTTTCCTGTACAGCGGCGGGTACGGCCTTGAGCCTATGAATCCGATTCGCGTCGTTGCTGCGTGGAATGGAGTGACCTACCCCAAGTACTACGGCTACCTCACCGCGGTCGAACCGCAGATTGCTGACGTGCTGAACGTCGACACTAGGGTCAATGCGAGCGACCTGTTCCAAATCATGTCGCTGAGGTACTTGGCGAGCAACAACTACTTCCAGCAGATCATGGGCGATAATCCCGTGGCGGTGTATCGCATGGGAGATCCGAACAACCAGATTGCTGTTGCTGACTCCTCTGGTAATGGGTACACCATGTCGCTTATCCCGAATGAGTCTGGCATGCCGCTCTTCGGAGACAATGGGTTTTTGCTGTACGACGCAAACACTTCTGTTGATTTGACCGCTGGAACAAAAATCAGTAATGGCGGGATTTATGGAGTAAACCGCTACGGAGTTTCAACTCCGAATAATCACTCGGCTTCTATCGTGACTCCTCTTGCCTCTGCGTCGGCAGGTTGGTCAGTGGAGTTATGGTACAAGTACACCGGCACGTCCGATATGACTTCTGGTACTGCGTTATTCAAAGACGCTGTGAGTACGACCTCAGAGAGCAGCCTTGTCACTCCGCCGTCTTCTGATGGGTTTGGATTTGGCAATCTCGTTACCGGCAATAGTATTCCGACCCGCACGTTGGTTGTGGCAAATGAAGTGCCGATCAGTCAAGGGATTGCACTCTCCAACGCCGCAACGTCGACAAGTAGTAGCGATATGTTGACGTGCCTGCCGGGTTCGTACACCTTGTTCTCCGCTTCAACTGTTGGCGGGCAATTCAGTCTTCGTATTGGTTCTGCAGTTGATGGAAAGACCAACACGGTTTCTGGACCGGGATCGCCAAACGTGTATTGGGACCGATTGAGTTTCGGCGTCTACACGGCGAGTGCAAGTGGCGCAGTCAATGGTGCGGGCATATGGAATCACCAGTACTACTTGCCCTACGGCGCGACTTACAGCCAAACGTTGCTTGATGGTGCATGGCATCATGTCGTGTGTACATGGACCTCGGCGAGCGTGGTGAGCCTGTACGTCGACGGAGCGCTCGACACCGCGTTCACTTCCCCGCACTTCAATGCCGCTTACGCCACGGGCATGAACTTCGCCACTCCTGCCCAGATTAGTTTCGGGTGCGACATGAATAACCCGAGTCTGCCCTCGCCTTCCACCCCGGCCAATGCCTTGCCGGGGAACCTCCAAGACGTTGCGCTGTACAACTACGCACTCAACGCCTCCCAAGTTGCCCAGCACTACCAAGTGGGGACGTGGTTCGCTTCATCAGAGGTGGGGGCTTCGGTTGGTCCTGCTTCAGCGGGCCGGCTCAACAAAGCCCTTGAGGTCATTGGTCTTGATCCAACGGTCGTACTCGTTTGTCCGTATCCGTTCAAGACGGTGTTGTACCCGGAAACCAACTACACCACCACCACCTCGCACCTCAACTACCTGCAGACGATGACGCAGACAGAACCGGGACTCATCTTCCAGGGTCCTGATGGGTATGTGTATGCCCATAATCGTCAGTACCAATACTTGAACCCCACGACGGCGAGTGCTGCGTATGTGTACGGAGATGACCAGTCTTCCCAATACCACTACGACGGCAAGTCGTTGCAGATTGCTAAAGACGACCTTGATGTGTGGAACGACATCCAAGCGCAGTCGGGTCGAACGGCCAATGCGTTGACCGGCCAGACTGCTGGTGCTTTGCAAGAGTGGGGACCGGCGCAATCTGTCACGGTCTCGGTCTCTGCGATCAAGTACGGCAACCGGACCATGCAAGGCTTGACGGCGCTGCAGCAACTCTACGACAGCGACGCTTTGGCATTGGCGCAAAACTACGCCGCTTGGTACAACTTGCCAATCAACCGCATCCAGCAAATTGTCCAGACCTCTGCAATGGCCGGCGGTGCCAACCTTGTGCCGATGCTCAACGCCAAACTGATTGACCGGGTGACGATTCGTTACACCGGACAGACTCCTGGTCCCACGTTCGTTCAAGACTCCGTGATTGAATCGATCAAAGATGAGATTGCCCTTGACAATGGTCCAATGTGGACGACGACATGGGCGATGAGTCCGTATGAGATCTTGATGAACGCTATCTACCTGTACGACTTCCAAACCCCTGACGCCACGTTTACCGGTGCTTCGGTGACGACCGGCCAACTCGTTCTCTAGGAGCAGACATGACCGCTTGGACCCCACTCACTCCCCATGCTGCAGGCGAGTACATCTCGCTCAGTGATTGGAACAACGCAGTTGGGAACTTGAACTTCCTGTACGAGCGTGCTTACGCTATTGCGTACAACTCCTCATCTGCCTCTGTTCCCACTGGTGGGACGAAGCAGGTCCCGCTCACTGCGTCCGCTCCCGGTGTCGTGAACTACGGCGCGACGGTGTCAGCAAATAACGTGGTCGTTCCTTTCGACGGACTCTACCAAGTGTTGTTTGCCGTGAACTTCACGTCCGCTGCCGGCTCTGGCTCGAACGCCGTCTACTCCGCTGTGTACCAAAATGGCAATCAGGTGATCTTGGGTTCTGAAGTTCCTTCTTATGTCCAAGGAGGTGCAACGACCAATGGCAGTGGATTGATTGCTTGCAGTGCCAATGACACGATAGGTTTGTACGCATCGAACCTTTCAGGAAGCACCCTGTACACCAACAACGCGTTCACTGCGACGTTTCTGCATGTGAACTTTATGGGAGCAAACTAATTAGTCCCGACGAATGAAAGGTGCAGTGTGTCGAAGATTGACGAGTTGCCTCTGACCGCTGATCAACGTAGAGCGTTGGACGAAGACCTTGCCAACGGTTTAGTACCTCATACCGCCATCTCCCGCAAAGTGGAGTCGTGGGGGTTCACTTGGAGCGAAGCGTCGGTCCGGCGATATCGGAGCAACATGGGGGTTGTGTTAGAGCAAAGCGATGATTCCGAAGAGGCAGATTGGGAAACCGCCAGCGTGGTCGTTGATGCTGACGGTGCGGATCTTTCTACCGGGGCGCTGACCAAGCCTCTTGACCTCTCGAAAGATTGGGATGCGGTACTCAGAGATTTTGGTTTGGACCCCGAGATCTTTTACGTCGTTGACGACACGGTTCGCATGTCGAAGTGGCAGCAGTCGAAGCGACTAGACAATGGCGACCGTGACGTGGTTTGGCTCTACTCCTACCGTGCCCGGTTTGCCCGTCGTAAGGCCGGCGCAGAACTTCTCGATCTTGACGCATTGACTGAGCGGGTACGGAACTGGAAGCCCAAGAAATACACTGCTACCTCTGACGATCTTCCAAGTACGTTCGTCGTTACTTGGGCCGACTGGCAGATTGGGAAGTCTGCCGGGGGCGGAGTGGAGCGCACCATTGAACGCATCCACGAGAGCATTGAGTTGAGTGTTGCACGCATTAGTGAATTGCGAAAGATTGGTCGCAACATCGAGAAGATTGTTGTAGCCAACATGGGAGATCCGTCCGAAGGATGTGACGGCCAGTACGAAAGCCAACTCTTCTCTGTTGAATTGACTCAGCGTGCACAACTGAATCTGATCATGGACGAGTGGACCAACGGCATCATGGCTCTTGAACCCGATATGTTCTTGAGCGTGCTCTGCAATCATGGTGAGTGGACCCGTCGTGGCCCAGGTACTCGCCCGGTCACGACTGACAGTGACAACGTAGGCGGATACTTAGCCGATACCCTGCAGCGGATCTTTGAGGGGCGTGACGGCGGGCCGAGTGAATGGGTCATCCCTCATGATGAGATGGTGCAGATGGTGAACTTGTCTGGGCTTGACGTAGCGTTCACTCACGGCCACAAGATCCCGAGTGAATCAAGAGAGGTTGATTGGCTTCGCGGTCAGTCAATCCGGCTTCTCCGTGATTACGGACGTGAGCCTCGCCTCTGGGTCACCGCACATCGTCACCACGTTCGAGTTGACGACTTTGGTCCGTGGTGGCGGCTGCAATGTCCTTCTCTTGACGGTGGGTCGAAGTATTTCACCGACACTACGAGTAAGTGGGCTACTCCTGGCACCCTCACTTTTCTTGCCGGCCAGCATGACCCTCGTGGGTTCTCTGACCTTGCTGTTCTTGGTTCCATCTCCTAACCCGTAGGGGTCTTTCGTGCTGTCGTACACCTGCGAGGTGTGCGGTGCGGTCTACGTTCTTCATCGTGGACCGCTCCACACCATGCCTCCTGCTCCGTCTCTTTTAGAACTGATCGTGGTTGCCTCTAGCCACGATTGCTCAACCCGAAAGGATCAATAATGGCTGTTCGTTACCGCCTTGGAGCACTTGCTCCCAAGCGACCTCATGGGCTTTCTACCCTTGCCGTGTACTCCAAAGGCAAGTTGCCCGCTCCTCCTTCTTCCGCTGCGATTCCACAAGTGGCTGAGTGGGGGATGCTCGACAACGACCGGCTCGGGTGTTGCACCGTGTCTGGTGTTGGGCACGCGCTCATGGCGTGGAACTTTGAAGTGAGTGAGAACGATCACCTCCCCACTGATGCTGAAGTCGAGCAGACGTACTTTTCTCTGACTGGTGGAGCAGACTCGGGATGCGTCGAGGCCGACGTGCTTGAGACGTGGCGCACCAAGGGGCTGTTCGGTCAGACCATTGCGGCCTACGCACCGGTTGAGACCAACGACTTCCTCGGGCTACAGCAAGCCATTGCCTTCTACGGAGCGGCGTACTTGGGCGTTGCACTCCCCATGTCCGCACAAGAACAGTTTCAAGCCGGCCAGCCTTGGACGGTAGATCCTTTCTCTCCCATCGAAGGCGGGCACTGCATCGTTGCAGTTGGTTACACCCCTGAGTACGTCCAGTGTGTCACTTGGGGTCAGGTAGTAAACGTGTCATACCCTTGGCTCTCGTCGTACCTGACGGAGTGTTGGGCTATCATCAGCAATGAGTTCGTGGAAGCCGGCCACGGAACTGCCGCCGGGATCGACCTCGATTCCCTGCGGGCTGACCTCGACAGCATCGGCCACTGAAAGGACATCATGTCAATCAAGACCCCGACTCCTCCTGCACCGCTTCCAAAGTGGGCGTTCCCAAAGTGGACGGACGCTCCTGCGGTCATCTCCTACCTCACCTCACTCGTCGCTGCGATCTTCGTGGTGGTGTCGTTGGTGAGCAGTAAGGGTGAGCCAACCGTTCTGCGAGCGCTCATCCCTGCCGTTGGCTTAGTGATTGCTGGTGGGGCGCAGATCTTCAACGTCATCTCTCACCGCAAAGTGCAGGTGGCGGTGGCGGCTGCTCTGTCGAGTCCAACCAACCCAATCCTGCCATCGTGGACGGACGCTGCATCAGTGACCTCATACCTCACGTCATTGATTGCTGCGGTGTTCGCTATCGTGACCTCGTCGACCGGTAAGGGTGAGCCTGCTGCCGTACAGGCAATTCTGCCTGCAGTTGGTTTTCTGATTGCGGGCGTGGCGCAGATCGTGAACGTGGTCATGCACCGCAACGTGCAGAAGGCTGCGCTGATCGCACTCAAGCACTAGCCAACTAATTCGGAACGCGAAAAAGCCCCCTGGCCCATGACGGGTCAGGGGGCTTTTTCGTGTCTTCAGTCTGCTTGGTGGTCGCGAAGGTACTGCTGCACTACTGCGTCAAGTGTGATTGGATCCTTGTAGGCAGTCACCACGTCAGCACCAAACTTGCGCTCCCGTGCTAGAAGCACCTGCAACTCTTCAACTTCAGCCTGCACACTGAGGAGTCGGTAGTGAACCCCGTGCAGTTCTTCTGCCTTGCGTACTGCGGCGTCACGTTCTTGTCGCATCTGCTCAAACGCCGCCTGCAGTTGGAACTCGTCAGTGAAACTCACCAAGACCCCCCACATCCGTTTTGGTCGGGAACGTATGTCCCTCCCTCGATCCGCTCTGCCACGTAGACCTGTTGAGCGGGAGTGGCATCAGCAGCGTTGGCCGGGAACCCAAGGCCGGCACTGTAGATCGACCAGTTGACATCGCTGATCCCAAGTCCCCCCGAGTACACCCCGCCACGGACGTACCAGTTCCCACCTTCTTCACAGACGTTGACCTTGCTCCACTCAGCCATGACGTATGGACTGGGCGGGAAACCGCTAGGCGCAGATGGCGCAGTCGTCGTCGTTGTTGAGGGAGGCGAGGTGTGCCTCCCACTCATCGTGTGTCCACCAACGGCCTTTGGCGTAGACGTGCTCGTTGAGCCAGCCCTGAGGGCGACAGTTGTCGTGGTCTTGAATGATCTTTCCGTCTCCTGTGTCTGGGCCGACATGCCGGCAATGATGAACATGACAGTGGCCGCACTAGCGGCAAGTACAGCATGAAAGCGGCGCATGTTACGCACCTCCGATCTTCTCGATGGTGTGAACATCCGTTCGCATGCTGCCTCGCAACACAGCACCGGGAAGGGTGACAGTGCCTCGCCTTTACGGCTTCGAGTGTGCTTCGGGTGTTCGAGAGTAGTGGGCTAATCCAACGGCAAACCTCCTTGGTTGATTTTATCACTTACCAATGGACGGATTGTACTTATCGCCGTCACGGGCACGCTTTGGTGCTTGGTTTTGCGGCCACATCCAATGATGAAAAGGAATACCTTGGATGGCTTCGGTGACATCATCATCAATCTGCATGACCGGTACTGCACCAAGAAGACCGCGCACTTGCTCGACCGTTGCTTCTAGGTACGGAAACTTGTCGAAGTATCGAGTGACGAAGTGGGCGACGCCAAGTTTGTTTGCGTGCCACTCGGCCCACTTGGCTCCACCGCCAGACCAGAGGACAATTTCGTACCCCATGCTGTTGAGTAGCGTCATGAACTGACGCCACTCTTTGACCGGCTCGAACTCCCAACTTTGGTTAGAGCGGTTGAGTACCCCGTCAACGTCACTGAGAATGATTGGCTTCACTTTCCGTACCCGTGGTTCTCCCAAGCCTCCCAGTTGGGCTCTGGCCCATCCCAAGAGGCGCACTCAACGGGCTTCCAAGTGCCCGAAGAGTAGACGTAGCAGAACAGGTCTGCGTCCCCAAGGACGTAGGCCCACTCGGTCCCCATCGAGTCACCGAACTGCGTCACCCAACTGTCGGGGCTGCTCTGGTTCTCTTGGGTCGTGTAGGCGATGCCGTAGTTCGGGACGCCGACGAACCGACCGTCTGGGTGCTCGATGCTCAACTGCTGCTCGGCGTCTCCGTTGAGCGTTGACCACCCGTAGTAGTCTTGGGTGAGCGTCTTGCGAACGGTCTCTAGGCCGTCTCGCTGCACGAGTGTCCAGAGCATGCTGCCCATCCACGTCGGGTAGCCGTCCCAATGGACGTACCGCCCCTTCCAGGTGTCTCCGTCTGGGACGGCGACGACTGATCGAGTTCCCATTTCACTTGCTCCCTTCCAGCACTTCAACGTGCTCTTCTCTATTGATCAGATCTTGCTCTCGGATGCGTCGCCATTCTCTCTTCTGAGCGTTGCGCTTGGCTCGTTGATAGCAAGCGTTTGCGAAGTCGCTGACCAGCGCTACGATTCCGACGCCGATAATAAAAAAGGCGACGATGGCGGAAAATCCAATGAGGCTGTTCATCTCTACCACCACGAGTAGTAGTAGACCTGCATGTCCTGGGCGATGGCCTGTCGAGCCTTCTCGATGAACGCAAGGTCGTCCTGACGGTAACTATCGTCCGACGAATGACCGAAGAAAAAACCTTCCGTCAATGGAAGGGCCTCGCCGTCCTCTCGCTTGACCGCGGCCTCAAGGCTGTCGAGGTCGGTCGGCGTGAGTTCGACGAAAGCGCAGTTGAACTCCTCTTCCCCGCCCTTCTGCTCGTACAGCCGCTCCATCCAACCCTGCAGGTTGGGGTGCTTGCGCCAGTAAGCGATCTCGGTCTTCGGCTCGATGCCGGGAGGAGGGTTCGACTCCTCCGAGGACCAGAACATGCTGGTCGGGGTGTTCTTGGGGTGCGGCAGAACCGCAAAAGCGTACTGGTCAAGGCCCATTTGTTTCTCCCTTGCTAGGTAGGTTGGAATGAACTCAGTGTACAGACCTGACCCGTGGCGGTCAACCTCTGGCGGCCAAGATCTTCCGGTTGAGAACTTTGGCAACCCCCTGCGGGGTCATTGATGCAGCGTTGGCAATAGCGTGCAACGTCGAGCCTTCTGCCCGCGCCCGGACAATTGCCTCGTCACGGTTGGCGAGCGCGTCCTTGGCTGCAGACGAAAATGCTTGCACTTTCTTGAGTGTGTCGTTCATGCTCTTCCTTCTCCGTCGAACACCGCTGCGAATACTTTGCGATGTAGATCTTCAATTGTCCCATCATTGATGATGAGTACGTCAGGCTTGAAAGCGTCAACCCCGACTTCGCTTACATGCTCATTCCTTGGCCCAACGCCGGGTCGGTCGATGCGTATCACCCGACCTCCCCTGCCACGCACCTCTAGGGCTTCGTAAGCAAAACGGCAATCGGGGACGACGAGTCGACCATTGTGAGGCTCGTTGAAGAGCATGTCAACCCAGAAGTACGCACCGAACGTTGCCTTGAGATGATCACTCGTCACCTGCAGGCTCCGTCGCCAGTAGTCCCGGTCCTTCAGTGCTTCGACCTCTTCTACAGTGAGGGAGTGCTGCGTTGCGACGAGACGCTTGATGGGATCTGCGAACGCCTTGCGGTCCCATCCTTTTTGGATGAGTGCTTTTGCGGCTTCATCTTTACCCGAGCCTGCGTATCCGGTGAACGCAACTAGATTGATGGAGTCCATAAAACTCCCTGTCGCGGACAGTTCCATCCCTCACTGATTTGAGTGCCGGAACGATTGATGATGAGCGCCCCGTTTTGGGTTGAAGGATCTGGACTACAAGTAGCGTACTCAAACGCTTTCTTCATCCAATGAATGTGATCCGTCACTCGACGGTCCCAATGATTTCGTGCGGGGCAAGAAACAGGTACTCGACTTGGTCGATCTCAATGGCCTGTCCAGCATGGCGAGGAAAGAACACCCGGTCCCCTGCGGCGAAGTCAGACAGAGAGGTGCGCTGTCCGGTCTCGTTGTATGGCCCGCTTCCGACGTGGCTAATCGTGCCGTACCGAATTGGGCTTTGTGCACTCTCGGTAAGGACGAGTCCGCTCTTCGAGACTTCCTCAACCGGGTCAGCAACTAGGGCAATGCGGTTGTCATTCAATCTGAACGCCATGACGGTCCTTTCGTTTGATGGGTCATGATGTACGGCACCAAGTTAGCGTATCGCTCGCTTGGCTTTTGCTTCTGCAAGTGTCTTGCGACACTTGTCTAGGTAAAACTCCATTACTTCACGGGGGGCGGCGTAGTCGTCCTCTCGCTCCCCCGCTGCTCGTTGCTGATGATCAAGCGCAGTCATAAGTGCACCCGCACGGCACTTCGCCGATAGTGGCATGGTTGCGATAATTGCATGAAATGTTGTGTGCAGGGTGACCGCACGCTTTACACAATGGCGCCCACGACATCCGTAGGCCGCTCGATGTGATCGGTGGTGCAGTCGAGGTCGTGGTAGACCCGCTGTCGCTTGATGTCTTCGATGTAGTCGAAGTCCCAAGAGTGGGCGGAGTAGCCGTGGCGGTAAGCCCAGCCGGGGTAGTCGGTCTTGCGTCGGTGGCATGTTCGACAGAGGGCTTGGAAGAGGATGACGATAAGTTGGGCACCGGGGTACACTCCTCTGCTGATGATTTCGTCAATGTCTGTGGCGGGGGCTTGTCGGCACATCTCACAGTGGGGATGCTCGGCAAGGTATTCATTACGCAACGCAGTCCGTGTGGCATCGTCAGTAATCCTCTTCTTGGAGCGGCGGTTGATCGGCGAGCGCTTCACGTACCATGACTCACTTCCTGTCTAAGATGAGCCGACCGTCGAGGTGGTCGACCTCATGCTGAGCGATCCTTGCCGCGTGTTGGTTGAGGGAAACAGTGTGAGGCTGAAGAGACGAGTCAAAGTACGTCAACTCGATTTCTTTGAATCGCATCACCCTGCTCTTTGTTCCTGGCAGGCTAAGGCATCCTTCAAGCCCAGCACTGGTGACCTTGCTCATTGGCCGGATCATAGGGTTCAAGTAGACACCTTCTTTGAGTAAGGTGCCGTCTTGTCCCTTGGTAATGAAAAACCGCAATGAACTCCCGACCTGCGGAGCGGCTAGACCAACCCCGTGGGCAAGTTCCATTGCACCGAACATGCGCCGGCTGAGTTGACGCACCTCTTCGAGATCCGCTTCAACAACAAACCTGCACCGTTCCCGTAGTACTGGTTCTCCAAGTTTGAGAATCTTCAACTCAGGCATCAGTGCGCCGTCCCTTCGCAGAGCAACATCAAAAGAGTTCCCCAGAACAATGCGAAGAGCACGATTGCGTAGATGGCAATCACGATCTTCATCATTCGACTGCTATCCCCAGATACTCGCAAGCAGGTTTACCGGTCAGCCATTCGTATTCGTCCTCTAGTCCTTCGACTGGCGCAAGGACAGAAATCTGTTCGGCCTGCTCTGGTCGCACCCGTGATTTCATCGTGCGTAATGCGGCGTGCGCTGCTTCAATCCATGAAGTCCATTGCGGTTCGTTGAGTTCTCTCGGTCCTTCTCCGCTGTAAGGGAGAGGAGATCGATGATCCGGGTTGAGTCCCTTCGCTCCACAAATAGCCCGAGCGACCTGCTCAATTTCAGTCGACAAAACGACCCTCCTTGAATGGCCTCCGTTGTAACTCGATCACTCCGTCAGGGCGACGACGCATGTAGAAGTGCCCTCTCTCTCCTCCCAAGACATGCCGCAGGTCAATTTTGCCGCCACGCGTAACCGGGGTGCAATAAAACGCCGGAGCGTCATTCGGGTCGATGGCTTTCTGCTCAGGAGCAATTGCCGCTGTCTCTCTCCAAGCAATCCACGATCCCTCTTTGACCTTGCCGCAGTAAGTGTCATCCCCGGTCTCGGTCAAGGTGAGGTCGCCCATAGCACTGCTGACGAAACAGTTTGGGTACACCAGCCACGTCAATGAGTCGTTGGTGGAGACGAGTACTTCAACGTTGGTTGAAGTCTCTTCGTCGCTCATGCAACGTCCTTTCTTGGTGCGGTGAACGGTCGACGCTTGATCGGATTCTTATTGGGGGAGTTGCGCTTATTGCGCTCTCTCCACGCCGCCTTGTCTCTCTGCTCGGGATAGCGGTCGAGGTAGTCCCGGTGTGACGCCGCCCACGCCTTCTTGCAAGGCGCGCAACGACAACGCAGATTGTTGTACCCGTTCGGCGTACCGTGCCGAGGGTCCTCGGCGGACAACGTGCACTTGTGCCCGTTGCACCCGCATGGGTTCTTGGGTCCCCGAGTGAAGTCGTCGGTCATGGCATCCTCGCAATCCACAGAGCGATGGCAGAGAACAGCGCCTCACGGAGATCCTTCAGTCTCTCCTGCTCATCTCCTTTCGCAGAACCCTTGACCAACTCATTAGCCATGGACCACGCACTCACCAGACCATTGGGAGCGCACTTGAAGAACTGACTGCGAGCGTCCTCTAGTTGCTCCAACTGCGCCTGTAGAACTGGCGGCAGGTAAGGCTGTCGGGACAGTACGTCGACTGCCTCGTCGACTGCCGTTGCAAGCGTGCGAAGTAAGCCGTGCTCAGACATCTACGGTCTCCAACGTTGCAGTATGGAACTGCTTGGCGCAGTCCTTGTCGAGACAGTACGCATCGAGCGCGTCGCTCTGGGTTACGCCGGCTTCGTAGCCGTCACCTCCAATGAAGACTTGGTACGGAGGCTCGGTGAGCGGCAGCCCGCAAGCCGCACAGTCATCGAGCGTCGAGAACCGCTCGGGGTGGAACGAGCGGTGGTGGTCGGCGAGTGCGAAGAGGTTGGGTGCTGGCCTCGCGGTCTGCACCACCTCCACCTTGCCAAATGCAAACTTGTCAGTCATTTCCTTCTCCCTTTCTTTGACGCTCTTTGAGTGCTGCTCGGTGGCCCCTGTGTTCTGCAAGTGAGCACCACAGCGCTCCTAATAGAAAACCAAGAATCCAACCAACAACATACACGACGATGACAATGGCGGCGCTACTCATAGCAGCACCCACGTTCCATAGACGCAGAACGTACCGGTGGGGATTGTCGTGTGGCTGTCGGTCGACCAAGACCATGCGTCCATTTCTTCCGGTTCGAATCCGTTTGCCACGAAACCAAAAGTGAACTCATCGTAAGGGGAACTGACTGTTGCTCCCAAGTCGTTGCGGGTGAGTACTTTCCAGCCTTGTTCTTCAAAGATCTTGCAGAGCAGGTCAATTCCTGCTTTGCATGGATCGTCTTTGTCTGCTATCCCTGATGCCCACCACTCATCGATTGGCTCAATGGAGATATCAGTTCCGGCGAGTACGTCAGTCAAGATCATGATGCACCTTCCGTGTAGGGAACGAGAGGAACGGCGCTCCATCGGAGCGGGTTGAGGTCGTGTCGGTCAAGCAAGAGATCTTGGACGTAACCAAGTGGGACCGGGAATCCTGCCCACGCATCCACTCCAACGTCGATCATCTTTCCGTTCTTGCGCCAGTACCCGTGCAGGTGACCGTGGATAAAGAAATCGGCGTCATTGGGGTCGGGACGCAAGTCGCTGAACCGGTCGTCGTAAGACGTGCAGACCGGTGGGAGGTGAGAGATGTTGATCACCCCTCCCCTCGGGTGCATGTGACGGATGCTGGCGATGCCGTTCGTCCATGGGTGAACGACCGTGCATCCTGCTTCCTCATAGCGGCGGGCGACCTTCTTCCACGCTTCACCCGTCTTCTGCCATGGGCGGTCGTGGTTACCGGGGATGAGGACCTTGCACCCGTTCATCTGGGCGACCCAAGCAAGCGACAGGTTCTTGTCACCCATCGCCAAGTCACCGACCAGCCACACTTCATCGTTAGGGTGCACGACAAGATTGTGTCGGCGGACGAGGTCGGCGTTCATCTCCTCGACGGAGTCGTAGGGACGGTTGCAGAACTTGATGATGTTGGCGTGACCAAAGTGGTGGTCGCTACTGAGCCAAATCGTCATCAGTACTTCTCGATGTCTAGTTGAGTGTCCATGGGGTCATTGTATGCTACCCCAACTCAGTTGGCAACCCCTGACGCGAAGCGACCCCTCGGCTTCGGTCGGGGATGCACTTAGGTCTCATCGACCTTACGCAGATCGGGCAATCGGGGTTGTGCTCACGCGGCCACCTCCCGTAGCCACTGCTCGGCCTGGTCATATGCACTGCTCATGATGCCTCCCTTACGATGCCGTCTCTAGTGGAGATGACGTAGATGGTTCCCCCTACTCCGTCAGCAATCTTCGCTGCTTCATGCACTGCGGTCACAATATCATCCTCGGTCCACACTCCGACTGTCCCGAGTACTCCGAGTGCGATCTGCGCTCCGCTCCCGATTGCCATCCGTCCGGTGGTGTCGCTGATGACGGCAAAACTCCCATCGACCATCACCAACTTGTTACCGCAAGCGATGATGAGGTCGGCGTCGATCTTGGTCGCCTCGTCCTCTTTGTAGACCCCTGCTTCTTGCGTAGCAGAGATCATGGCAGGGACAATGGACCGGACGACCTTGCATTCGTCGAGCCCGGTGCTCCGTGACCATTGCTGTGACCAGTCCACGCAGTAGCGGAGCACCTGAGAGGTGCGGAGTTCTCCGGTGGCCCCGAAGACGTAGTTGCCATCTGACCAGATCTTCGGAGTGGTGAGTTGGCCGCGGTTGTAGCCGTCGAAGTACTCAGAGTCTCCGGCAAGTACAACCCCCCTGTCTGTCTTGGCTGCAACGACGAGGGTCATGAGTTGACCTTGGCGGACCGGACCTCGTACACCACGCCGTCTTGGTTGGCGACGACCGCATCATTGGTCCACCAACCGCTTGCCTCCCACTCAAGAGGCTGCTCTTGAGCGTTGCGCTCCTTGGCCCGTCCGTCCGCCTCGTCCTGGCAAGCCTTGAGTGCGTCACCCTTGGACGCGTAGATCCCGGCGAACCCGCACAGTGGCGATCCGCAGCCATACGTCGAGTCCTCGTCGTGGATCCCAGCAACCCAATACTTTTCCATCAGAATCCCTTCTTGAGTACGGCGAGCAGTTCGCCGTCCACCCTGACGTTGCCGTTGCGACCAAAGCGTTGCCGCTTGGTGGCGATGCGCTGCGCTTCAACCAAGTGTAAGCCAAGGTTGGAGAGTAGGTGAAGGTGCCACGCCTCAACGGGGACGCGGACACCCTTCCTGATGTGATCGCTGATGTTGAGCACGAAGAGTCCACCGGGCTCTAGTTGGTCAACAGCAAGGCACCACGCCTTCTCGTGGAACTCTTGGTACTCCTTGCCCCACTGCATTGCTGCAGCGGACCCCTCGGTGAGTGGCCGGCCGAGCGTGTGGCGGTAGGTGTTCCGCTTGCTCCCCTCCTTGGGCTGGTGGTGGTCGGCCATCCGATTCCCGTAGCAAGGCGAGGTGACGATGGCGTTTACCGGCAACTCAAGCGGCCAGTTGCCCCGGTCGAGGCAACTCCCCACGACGACCCACGACCCTTGGTCAGCCGTCACCCAGACGTTGTGATCGGTCTGCCTCCATCCCGACCAGATTGGCTCTAGCGCCCACTCGGGCTCCAACTCGATCCCCCAGGTGTCCCACGGGCCTCGAAGTTCGTGGATCGACCCCACACCTGCAAAGGGGTCAACGATGACCCCCTCCTCGAAAGGGACGTGGTGCCGGAAGAGCACTTGGCTGATCAGTTCGCTGGTCAATCCGCTGAGCGTTGCGGGGTGAGCGATCATGACTGCTCCTTGAGGGCTTCGCGAACTAGTTCGTAGAGTGAACGAGTCAAGGCACCAGTCCCAAGTTTCATCCAGGCCCCAACCCACTCCTCCGCCACCTTGCGGGGAATGGTGATGGTTGGCTCGGGGATGGGGAAAAGAAGGCTGGGTTTACAGATCCACGCCTCCCCGTCGTCGTTGACGCAAACCGGGTCCTTCCCCTCAGTGGCGTGGTAACCCACCACCCGGCACTCGCCGAGTAGATGGTGCTCCCACTCGCTATTGATCGGGAACTGCTCTCGGATGTTGCTCATTGGTCCTCCCTTTCGGTCATGTCCTTGAGCACCTGTAGTGCTTTCCGGTATCTCTGCGACCACAAGTGTCGCTCCCTTGCGTAGAGATCCTTGTCCCCTGACTCCAACTCGGCAAGCCCAAGGCAGGCGAGCGTGACCTCAAGTGCCGCTTGGGTCTCCGTCGATGCCCCCAGGTAGAGATCAACGTAGAAGGGGTGGTCGGTGTTGATGTAGAGCACCGTCGTGCCGGCTTCCACCGCACACCGGTAGAACGACCCCTCACAGACGCGCTCGAACTCGACGGTGAACGTCTTGCCCTTGCGCTGTGCGACGAGTGCGTCGGCCATGATCTCTGTGTCGATCCCGATCTTGGCACCGCGCTTGGCGGCTTCTTGCATGAGGCTGTCGGTTGTCATGTTCACGAACTCTCCCTTGGGGCTTTCCTCGGGTCGTACCCGTCCCCTGTCCCGTTGCCTCTGTCCTGGTAGGTCAGATCGTATTCGATTGCCTTCCGCACCTTTGGTAGCAGGTCGTAGACGTACTGCCCTTCTAGGTAGTAGCGGTCCTCTGGGTAGTCGACCACGACGCCGTCCTTGCACACCACCGGGAACCGGTGAACGTCCTCGACGACGAGCGCCCATGCCTCGGCGATGGAGTCAGCGGTGCCGAACTCCTCGGCCCCGAGTGCATCGACGTAGACGAGGCTGTAGGTCATAAGTGGCTCACCTCTCCCCAAGTAAGGAGAAAGTCTCGCTGTACCCAACCCTCACGCCGTCTTGGTAGTTGATCACCATGGGGTTGCGTGGTGGGTCTTGCACCGGGGCGGCGACTGCTGCCTCTGCCTCCCGCTTGGTGCTGGTGTACCGAGCGAAGGTGTGCTCTTCACCGTCGACATCAGTGAGGACCAGTGCGTACCGCCACTTGGCCCAACTCGGTCGGCCTTCGGCTTTGTAATCGACCTTCTCGACCGGCCCGGCGAACCGGGACTTGATGACCTTGATCTCGCTGAAGACGGTCACTTCTTCTCCATCCACCAGAACGATGACATCGTGGGTCGGATGGGCATGAGCATGTAGCGGTAGATGCCCGTCTTCTCGTTGCCCATCTCGAACACCACCGGCTTGATGTGAGTGTCCTCTTGGGTAGCGATGGTGACCGGCAGCGGCCCACTGGTCAAGATCTTGCGAGCGGTTTCTAGTGTTGACAAGAACGCGGGGTTGAGCGTCACGCCGTTGGTGACCTTCACCGGCACGTTCACTCCGGTGAAGATGCTCTCAAGCGATGGGTAGGTCCCAGCGACAAACTTGAACGACAGTCCTCCGTCGCCCCACTTGAGCCGCCAGTTGCCCCCGTTGCGGATCGTGTCGAGCACCGGGTACTCCTGCGGGGTCGGGACCCGTCGTCCCGGTCGAACCCGCGGGCAGAACCGGTTGGCGATGACCGCTGCGGCGGTGAGTTGGTCCGAACGCAGCAACACCGTGTTCTCTGGTGCGGCGTCGTCATTGACCAAGGCGAGGTCCATCCAAGCGACGCGGTAGGAGTCGGTCGCCACGGCGATTGCCTTGGCGCTGGTCTTGGCCCAACTTGGCGTCGGCATGATCGCCACCGTCCTGGTGACGGGTCGGCTGTCGTCAGGAGATGCGGCGAGGGCGACTGCGCGCAGCGCCTTCAGGTTCCTTGGGGTCATGGTGATTTTCATTTGGTTCCTTTCATTGGTATCTGCTCAACATCGTCTTCGTGGAGTTGATCAATGTCCACGACGTACTCGCTCTCGTTGCGTTCGGTGAACCGAGCCAAGACCAAAGTCTCTGGAACGGTCACCTGCCAGAGCAAGCCCTCCGCGGTCGTACCGGCGAGTCGAGTGGCGAACCACTGCGCCTTGTCTTGATCGTCGGTCCACGACAACCCCACTGCGTAGTTGGGATGTGCGCCTCGCCAGAGCGTGACGCAACGATCCGTCAAGTCGTCGTTGGGAACGAGCGTTCCGTCATCGGTGAGGTAGCCACCCTTGTCGGTGGCGTGGTAGAAGAAGTCGAGCCACTGCCACGTTGGGAGCATGAGGCCGGGCCACTCCGGTCCGCTCCATGCTTGGGGGAGTGCTATGCGGAACTCCTCGTCGCTCAACTCCCCGAACGACTTGAGCAAGATGACCGGCAGTTCGTTGCGACCGGCTCTTGCGCTGACCTCTGCCCAGGTCTTCATCGCTTGGTCTGGTGCTCTGCAGCGTGGCGCACCTCATCGAAGTTGGGGATGGCCCGCAACTCGGCCAAGGTTTGCCGGCTCTCGGCTTGGTCCTTCAGCCGCTCAGAGATCTGGGCACCCACGTACTCGTTTACTTGAGTCAGCAACTCCTCGTAAGCAGTGTCGATGTCGTGGATCTGCTCAAGCCTGCAGGTGCCGCTGCCCACAGCGAAGGAGTGCATGGGGTATCCAGACTTAGGGTCGGGCCGAAGAGAGACCGTGATCTCGAAGACCTTCGAGGTGAACATCTTGCGGTCGTCCATCATGTGCTGGAAGTCGGCGTAGCAACCGACTGCCACCTGATACCGGTCGGTGCCTCGCACGTCGTTCCACCACCAGTTCACCGAAGTCCCTCGGTGTCCGGCGCTGTCCTCTAGTGCCTCGATCTGGCGGAGCGCCATCCTCATCGACTCGCGCTCTGCTGCTGCTTGGCGATTCTGGTAGGCGTTGGTGAGTAACTTGACGAGCAAAGTACGGGCTCGCTTGCTCTGCGGGTCGTGGCATTCCAACCTCTCAAGTTCGGTGAGCATGATGTCCTGCCCACCCTTGCTGAAGGTGAAGGAGGAACGCCTGCCCAGGTCAAGAGAGAAGATGTCCTTCTTGATCTTGCGCCACGTTGCCCAAGCGTCTCCCTCGTAGATCGGACCATCGATCTTGGTCTCTGAGCGGAAGCGGGCAACCATGCACACTTGCAAGATTGCGGCTTGAGTGTTGGTGACCGTGACCGTGATTGGCTCGTCGATGGTGACGCCGAAACCGGCGAGGGCTTGGTAGATCTCTTGTGCGTCCATGGCTTCTCCCTTTGGTTGGACTCAGTATCTACAGGTCGTGGTGAAGATCAACCGCGCATACCGGCAAGGATGGACATCGAGTTCCGCTCTGCTTCGGCTTGGTCCTCAAGTGCCTTGAGGCCGGCCTCGATCACCGCAGACAGGGCGTCCATTTTGGCAACGTCCTTGCCGAAGAAGTTCAGGGTGGTGTAGTCGGAGATGTAAGGCTTGCGCCCGTCCACCGTCGCCGCCTCTCTCAACAGAGCGGCCAACCGCTCCGCAGAGGGCACGAGCACGTTGTCGGTGTAGTTCTTGTGCTGGGCGTGGCTCTCCTTGGCGTAGGCCGAGTACTTCTCGGCGTAGGCGACCCACTCACCCAAGGGGTACAGGTTGTCGAGGCTGGCGTAGACGGTCTTGGTCTCGTCGATGGTGCCGTCAGCGGCAACTCGAACGACCGTGACACCCTTGCTGCTCTTGGCGGGGACGATCTTGCTGCCGTAAACCCCGTTGACCTTCTTGACCGGGTCGACGGAGACGACTCGAACCCGGCCCGAGTAGTTCTCGCCGCCGTTACGTCCCCGGTATGCGAACGTCATGTCGTAGTCCTTACCAGCCACGAGGTCGGTGCGGGTGAGGGACTGAGGGCGAGTGGGGGGGTTGATCATTGGGGGCTCCTTGGTGTGTTCTTGACTTCCCCATAGTCTGCGACCCTACGATGAAAGTCAACAGGGTTGACATATTTTGTGAAAAGGGTTGACCACCAAGTTCATTTGTTGTACGCTCCGCCCATGACCACTGACCGAAACAACCCATTAGATGTTTGCCAGTCCATCCCTGAGGCCAATCGGCTTTACGTCAATCTCTTCCATGAGGCAGAGGACCATGTGCGTTTGGCTGAAGACCTGCGATTGACGCTGATCCGTCTCTCTGGTGCAGAGAAGAAGGAGTACGGCAAGCCCATCGCCAACGACATGCCCACCACCCGTGAACTGCGAGCGTGGGCGACCGCACAGGGCATCACCCTTGAGTCCAAGGGCCGCATCCCCTCTTACGTGGTGGTCCGCTACCGCGAGGCCCACGACCTCCCACCGCTTGAGGGGGTGAAGATTGACTCCTTGCCCGTTCGCGTCCGACGCTGGGCGAGGGAGCAGAAGATCGAAGTGAATCGCCGCGGCAAGATCCCCGCCGACATCATCGCTCAGTATGAGGCTGCTCAGAAGGCTTGACCTTGTCCTGTGTCACACCTCAGTGCCATGATTGAGTGAACTACTTGATGAAAGGGATTGCATGACTGACGCTGCAGAAGCAACGAGCACCGCCTTGAAGATCTTCGAGGAAGTCGATGTCGCTCGACCCTTGGCCGACGACCTGCGGCTCTGGTCGATCACGACGATCCTTGGGGTGCTCGACAAGCCCGCGTTGCAGTACTGGTCCGCCACAGAGACCGCCAAGGCCGCGGTGCGAGCAGCCAAGTCCCTTGGGCAACGAGTGGACGAAGAGGGTCCCGATGCCGTGGTCGATTGGTTGTCGGGCGCTCGCTTCCGTCAACCTCAAGGCCAGCGCAGTGCAGCGCAGTTAGGTACTGACGTGCACGCCGCACTAGAAGAGTTGGCGCTGACCGGCATCATGCCAGAGGTCGATGACGAGGTGCGTCCGTTCGTTGAGCAGTTCGACCGCTGGGCGCAGATCTGGCAGCCCGAGTACATGGCCGCGGAGATGACCGTCTACAGTCCGACTTACGGCTACGCAGGCACCGCTGACGGCATCATGAAAATTGCCGGCTCGGTGGTGAACTTCGACTACAAGACGAGTCGCAAGTCCCACGACAAGAAGGGCAAGCCCACCGGCCCCTATCCCGAAGTTGGCTTGCAGATCGCCGCCGCCCGCTACGCAGAGTTCGCTGCGGGGTGGCGTCCTCGACGCTTCGAGGAGTTCCGTCGCCGCTACTACTTGCTCGGTGAAGCCGAGCGGGAGTTGGCGCTACCGGTTCCGAAGGTCGATGGGGGGATCGTGATTCACATCACCCCCGAGCACTGCACCGCCTTCCCGGTCCGCTGCGACGAAGAGATGCACCGCTACTTCCTGTACATCTTGGAAGCCGCCCGGTTCAACTTCAACGTGGCGAAGACCGTGATTGGCGCTCCGCTCACCCACACGACTGAGTTCTAACCAACAAACACAAGGAGGCATCATGCCCATCATCAACCTGCAGCGTCGGCTTCGACCTGCCGGGCGGATTCGCATTGGCGAGACCGTCCCGACCAGTAAGGGAAGGGGACGCCCGGTCAAGTTGACCACGTTCCGCTTCACCTCCCCCGACCTGTCGAGCATCGAAGCAATTGCCCGGCTCTACGGTGGTGAGGTCGAGCCGTGGCCCGACGCTCCCGGTGGCCCGCAGTACCAAGTGACCACTGAGGCCGCGTCGATCCCCGTGCTCATCCCGCCGTCTGGTCTGTCGTTCAGTCAGTTCTACGAGACGTGGTCCGGTGGGGGATGTACCCGTCGCTGCGACGGCGAGTACCAGACTGACGACAGCCCGTGCGTGTGCGATCCCGACAACCGAGAGTGCAAGCCCCACACCCGCCTGTCGCTCATCTTGCGAGACCTCGACGGCATTGGGGTTTGGCGACTCGACACACAGGGATACTACGCCGCTACCGAACTGGCCGCGGTGGTGGACCTGATCGAAGGGCTGCGAGGGAGTCGTCTCGTTGAGGGTCGGCTGCTGCTGCAGCAACGCTCGGTGAAGCGTCCCGGCGAGCAGACGAAGAACTTTGCCGTGCCGTGCCTCGACCTCGACTTGAACGTGGCGGAAGAGTTGGGCGGGGTGAAGTCGCACATCACTCCAATCCAGCGCCCCGACGAGATCCCTGCGTTGAGCGTGGGCGAGCAGTTGTCGGCAGTGGACAACCCCGACCGACTCCGCTCTACTCGGAGCAACGCTGCCCAGGCATTGCCGGCGACCGGGCTTGAGCCTCGCTCTGTCGAGCAGGTGTCAGATGATGCTGCCCCTGCCCGTCGCATGCTCGTTGCTGCGCTGCGAGGCGTGAAGGTGAGCGACGCCGACCAGGCTCAGTGGGCCAGTGGCATGCTCGGCAAGCAGGTGGCTGACCTCGCTGATCTGGACAAGGACGAGATCGAAGAGTTGGTGCAGAAGGTGAGGTCGGGTCTTGCGGCATCTGTCTCTCCTGAGCCGGTGTACGCACCGGGAGAGGAGCCGTTCGAGTAATGGACATTGAAGCCATCCGAGCGCAAGTAGAGACAGACAAGAAAGAGTGCTTGATCTGCAATCCAAGGGATTCGCTGTTGAACGAGTTCTTTCATCGTTTGGTCTTGGCATTTCACAGGAACCATACTGAACGCTCCGACCTGCTGGCCCGCATCGCTGAACTCGAAGCCGAGAACGAGCGGCTTTTTGAGGAGGTGATCGACTCCGGCGACGAAGTGAGGTTGCTGATTCACCAAAGAAACTTGGCGGGCGACAAGCGGATGGAACTGGAAGCCGCCCTCGCCGCCGCCAATGCGGTGATCGAGCGGGTGCGGGTCGAGGCTGACCGCCCGACATACTTCGCTGCGTTGAGGCGCATCGCCGCCCTCCTGCCCACCGACGAGGAGGCGACCAATGGCTGACCGCATCCTGTGGAACGACGACGAGTGTATCGACGAGGTCGTGTTGCACGGCGTTATGGTGCACGTCGAGCAAATGCACGACCGATGCTGGTGGATCGGCATCTACGACCAGGAGAACCCCGACCGTTACTGGATGGGTAACTTCTCCTGCGACAGTCGTGGGCGCATGAAGTTCACCGAGCAGGAGAACGCCGGTATCGAGTGGGAGTCCGAGGCTCGGCACGAGTTGCCGTGGTACAGCCCCGTACCCGTTGTGAAACCATGAACGACGACCGACGTGCTGCCATTGTGCGCGCCCTGCGCCGCAAGTCACAGCGACAACCGGCGATCACTTCCGGCCAAGCACTCACGATCTTGTGGGGTCGTCCTGTGTCGGAATATCGGCACAATAGCGGCAGAACATTCAATGTCCCAATATCAAGACATGGGGCACTGTCTCAATATCGAGACATGGAGCAACGACGATGAAACCTTCACGGCGTAAGCAGCGGAACATCCAACACGATCATCGAGAACGAGTACCGGGTTGCTACCGCTGCGAACTGAACGAAGACGAGGTGCTTCCATGTGAGTGCAAAGAGGAAGATTGGATGTGTCCGAACTGCGTGACGCCGTGGAAATGTAACGGCCCGCATTTCTGTCCGAAGTGTCAAAGCAAAGACCTCTAGGAAAGGAGAATGTCAGCCATGTCTGACAACACCATCACCATCACCGCCAACCTCACCCGAGATCCTGAACTCCGGTTCGCCAGTGGGTCGGGTAATGCGATTGTCGCATTTGGGATTGCCTACAACGCCAGCAAGAAGGTCGATGGCGAGTGGACGAGCGTCCCCAAGTTCTTCAACTGCACGGCGTTCGGTGACTTGGCAGAGAATATCGCCGAGTCGCTGACCAAGGGCATGCGGGTCGTGCTCGCTGGTCATCTTGATTGGAGTCAGTGGGAGACCCAAGACGGCGAGAAGAAGAGCAAGGTCGAGATCATTGTCGACAGCATCGGTCCCGACCTGAGGTGGGCAACTGCAGCGGTGACGAAGAGGGAGCCGACCAAGCGTGAGGGTTCGAGTCGTGGCGCTAGCCGCAGTTCGGCTCGCACTGAGTATGAGGAAGATCCCTTCTAGTGGCATCGGACCTCGAAGAGACATTGGCCGGCCAACTCCGCAAAGCGGGCGAGTCTCGCTTTGAGCGTGAGTTCCGCTTCCATCCAACGAGGCGGTGGCGGTTCGATTTTGCTTGGCCCGGTCATCTCGTCGCTTGCGAGGTCGAAGGTGGTACGTGGTCGGGTGGTCGTCACACCCGTGGGAAGGGGTATGAGTCCGACTGCGAGAAGTACAACGAGGCTGCGCTGCTCGGTTGGCTGGTGGTGCGGTTCCCAAGGTCGATGATCTTGGACGGCCGCGCACTCGCCACCGTGCAGCGTGCCCTTGATGTGAGAGAGGGTGAGGCATGAGGCTCGTTGTCCTAGGGGTTCGAGCGCTGTACCCTGCTGAGCAGGTTCCGTGAGGGGAGACTGATGGCGAAGGCTGGAAGATACTACGTCCAACTCGACGTGAACTGGTACGACGAATGGGGACACACCGTCTCTACTGACGCAGCGCTGCTTTGGGTTTTAGCATTGGCGGCTTGCAAGAGGATGCACAAAGAGGGTTCGCTCACCTTGAGTCAACTGCGTCGGGTTGCTCCGGTCGATATGACCGACGAGCGTTTTGCGGCTGCGGTGGAAGAGTTGGGAGCATCGAACCTTGCTCCGATTGATGTAGACCCTATCGCCCCGAGTCGCCCCGATGTCGGGTCGGGATCGGGGGGCGAGTCGGGTCAGATCGCCCCGAGTCGCCCCGATGATCGGGGGATCATTTTGCGTGGTTGGCGGGGCTGGAATGGGGCTCAATCTGACACCTCTAGCGCACAAGAGAGTGGTGCATACGGCAACCACCTGCGTTGGCATGTGAATGGCGAGAAGTCAAGCCCTGACTGTAGTTTCTGCTCTCAGGATGAAGAGATCGCCCCCGACATCGCCCCGAGTCGCCCCGATATCGGGGGCGAGTCGGGTACGGGATCGCTTAGAGTAGAGAAGAGTAGAGTAGATATCTCTTGTGTCAATTCGACACCTGCATCCTTTGAAGATGACTTCACTGCATGTTGGGCGCACTACCCTCGCAAGTATGCTCGCAAGGCTGCGTTCAAGGCGTATGTTGCTCAACGTCGCAAGGGCATCTCCGCAGATCGTCTCCTTGATGCAACCAAGCGCTTCGCTACTGCGATGCGGCTTGAAGGTCGAGAGGACCAACACGTCATGCACGGCTCGACCTTCTTTGGTCCTTCGGATCGATGGGTCGACTACGACGAAGATCCCAAGCCCGAACCTTCCGCGGTTGTAGCAGCCGGCGCAGCACCGCTTGGGCTTGAGGATTACCGAGATCAGATGGGCGAGGAGATTGTCTTGAGCGATATGCGATCTGGTGACAGGGGTGCGGCATGACGGTGGTCCCCTCTGACCTCGGGACTGAGCAGGCTCTCCTCGGGGCAATGATGATGAATCGTCAAGCCGTTGAGGTCATGAGTACTTCACTCGCGTCGAGTGACTTCTACCGCCCGGTTCATGGAGCGATTTTTAGCGCCATCGTTGAACTGCACTCCAAAGGTGAGGTGGTCGATGCGATGACCGTCAAAGACCTTTTGACTAAGCAAGGTTTCTCTGAGCATCTTGGCGATGGGTCGATCATGATTGATCTGCTGAACGCCGCTGGCCCGGCGACGAGTGCTCGTCAGTACGGGCAGATCATCTTGGACCGTTCGTTGCGACGGCGCATGATGCTTGAAGCACAGGAGTTGATCACCCAAGCGACGGACCCGAGCATTGACGCAGTAGACCTGTTGGAGAATCACCGAACCGTGCTCGCCTCCATGGGCTCGACCATCATCGACAAAGAGCCCGACGACATCAGCGTGCAGGAGTTCGTGAACCGACCTCGGCAGGTGATTGCTCCGTGGGCCGTGCATGGCCTGATCCGTCGTCGGCACAAGGTCATGGTGGTTGGTGGTGAAGGGGCAGGTAAGTCTTTTCTGCTTCGCTTCATCGCAATCTGCGCTGCCTACGGGGTTCACCCGTTCCGCCACACCGCCGTTGCTCCGATCCGTACCCTGATCGTGGACTTGGAGAATCCCGAGGATGCTCTCTACGACTCCTTCGAGATGATGCTCCGCCAAGCAACCCGTCACGCCGCTACCGATGACCCGGTGAGTCGGCTTTGGTGGAAGCCGGCGGGGATCAACCTCCGCAACCGTGTCGACGTGGCGGAGTTCGAGAACGTGTTGCGAGTGCGCCGTCCCGACTTGGTCTGCTTGGGTCCGCTGTACGCCTCGTATGAGAACACCCCCGGTGACTTCGGGTGGGAGAGTGCAGCCCGCGAGGTGCAGACGGTGCTCAAGCGTCTGATGGTCCGCTACGACTTCGGGCTCTTGATCGAAGACCACGCTCCGCAGGCTGACTCTTCGGGCAAGCGGCAGATGCGCCCCTACGGCTCATCGTTCTGGCGACGCTGGCCAGACATCGGGATCGGCATGGAGCCAATCGGTGACACCGGTACAGGATTCAGGCTGAGTAGGTGGCGCGGTGACCGTGTGCCGACCGACTGGCCCGACATCATCGAGCGCGGTTCGATCAGCAACTCGCCGTGGCCGTTCACCGGTCGGTGGGACCCCAAGCCTGGCGATGCTTGACAGGTGTCGTTAGACCCGCTACGTTCCTGACCAATGGACCGCAAGCAGCAGAACCAAGCGCTGTCAGATCTCGATGAGTTTGTCGAGTTCGTGGCGCGCCTTGGCGAGCGTCGTAATGACCTAGAGCAAATCATCTTGCGTGGTCGTTTCACCTCTGGGATGCGCCGGCGGCGTCGTGGTGACTTTGGAGAGATGGAAGGAACACCTGCTCCTTACTACGCCGACCCCACTGGTGAAGAGGCGATCTTTGATGAGTTGGCCGACTACACGTCGAAGCAGATCCACACCGCAGTAGTGGCGATAAAAAAAATTACCTCGGTCTGTAAAGACCTTCTTGATCTGTCGAAGGTCGATGTCAGGGAGCGTGCCGAGCGCACCATCCCTGATTGTTTGGCATGCGGGGATCCTTGTGTGAACCGGGTCATCGCCGGCTTTGATGACAAGTGCTACAAGCGTTGGCAGAGAGCCGGTCGTCCCGACCGTGCGGAGTTCATTGCTGCGACTCACGCTAAGCAAGTAAAGGCTCCGATTGAGGATGAAATCTGATGTCTACCTCCGCCGTTCATACAATGCCGGTGGAGGAGTCTGACATTCGGCACCTCTTTGGAGGTTCCGTAATGGGCGAACATGCCGTCTGTCTTGTGTGTTATGAAGACTGGTGCGAGCCGGGAAAGCACGCATGTAGATCATGCTTGATGAGTCAAAGCATGCGGCTTGGCATGACGACCAAAAACGTTCGACCCTCCGTCCGTCGTGGCTGGTGGGGACCAACTTCTCGGGATGTGAATCCCGAAGACATTGCCAACGGCTTCACGATTAGTGAGGTCTGACCAGTGAGGACATCATGACTGTGAAGCCCGATACGCCCCCCACTGTTTTTCAGTTCGCGCAGTTTGACAACGTTGCGTGGACGAAAGAAGCAGCCGAGACGTTCAAGGCGCTCTCTGAGGCTAAGGCTGCTGAAGCCAACGCCGCACATCTTGAAGCACTTGCCGCCAAGTTCTCCGCTGAAGCCAAGCGGGTAGAACTTGAGCAGGCTGAGTTGAAAGTCAAGATTGAGCAAGCCAAGATCAACCGCGACGGTGCGTCAATCATTTTGGGTAAAGCAAAGCGTGAAGAGCGCTTTACCATCGTGCACGATCTGTATCACCACTCCTACACTTTTGATGTCGAAGTGTCTGAGCGTTCGGTCAAGCAGTGCATCCAAATGCTGACGGCGTGGAGTCGAGATGAGCCGGGATGCTCGATTGACCTGTACATCAATTCTCCCGGTGGTTCGATCATGGACGGGTTCGCACTCGTGGACTTCTTGATCGACCTCCGTGCCAAGGGGCACCATGTCCGCACCATTGCTCTTGGCACTGCTGCATCGATGGCTGCGGTGATCTTGCAAGCCGGCGATGAGCGGGTCATGGGGTCGAACGCCTTCTTGCTGATCCATGAAGGAAGTCTCGGAGTCATCGGATCGTTCGGTGAGGCTCAAGACCAGATTGCCCTGATGACGCTCTTGCAGGAGCGGATCTTCAAGTTGCTCGAAGATCGGGCGAAGCCAATCAACCCCAAGACCACTTCTGCGTACTTGAAGCGTCAGGCGAAGCGAACTGACTGGTGGCTCGATAGCGACGAGGCGTTGCGATTGGGTCTCGTCGACAAGGTGCTCTGATGGAAGAGATCATCTGGGAAGGGGATCGGATGCTTGTCGGCTTTTTGCACGCTATCGAGCGTGCCGAAGACGCCGCTGCCAAGTTGACCGCTCCACTTGAAACCGCTCAAGCATGGGCGGCGATTGCCCAAGCCTACGCAACCGTTTTCTAACCAAGGAACTAACGTCGTGAACAAAGTGACGGATCTGCAGGTCGAGCACCTGCCTATTGAAACCCTCCACCTCCACCCGCACAACGCCCGGCAAGGTGACGTTGGAGCCATCTCCCAATCCCTTGAAGCCCACGGTCAGTACCGGCCAATCGTGGTACAGAAGTCAACGATGCAGGTTCTTGCCGGTAATCACACTTTGCAGGCTGCGTCCGCTCTGGGGTGGAAAGAGATCGCCGCGACGATCATCGATGTCGATGACGACCAAGCACTGCGAATCTTGTTGGTGGACAACCGCACCAACGACCTCGCCACTTACGATGATGGCGTCCTGATCGACCTCCTTGAATCGTTGGTCAGAAGTGACGCCGGCCTGAGTGGTTCGGGCTTCGATGGTTCAGACCTCGATGAGTTGATCGCCGCTGGTGAGTTCACCCCAGAGGTAGAAGACGAGCAAGGTGAGCGGGTGGAGCGCAGTAGCCTCCTCGACATTGCCGACATTGCCTACGGGGATCCGAAGCACGTCGTTGAGAACGGTGACGTGTACCGCTTGAGCAAGCGACACTACTTGGTCGTGACCCATCCTCATGTCGGATGGAAAAACTTCGTGCCGTTCCTTGAGGGCAACGCCGTGCTCTGCATCTACCCCGACCTGTACATCACCGGCTGCGATGCTGCCAAGACGACCCCGCTGGTCTTGGTCCAGCCGTCGCACTACTTGGCCGGCCATCTGCTCGACAAGCACGAGAGTCTGTTTGGTAAAGACTCCGTGGAGAAGTTGACGTGACCAAGAAGAAGAAAAAGGCAACGAGCGGCGGGAGGTTCGACCGCTCTCAGCACTTCGCCTACTTCACGGCGACCTCCGCAGAGCGGCACTTGAGTAAGGACGCCGCTCACTTGGACATCTTCCCGTACAAACACGTCCTCGTCGCAGTGAACGAACTCGACACCCCGAAGTCGCTCGATGCGTTCCGTCGTCTGTTGGACCAGGGCCGGTCGATCCTGCTCGACTCGGGGATCTTCAACCTCGCCATGACCCACGCTCGGGCACACGATGTCCACATGGACGTGGCACTGAGCCTCGCCCCGAGTGAGATCGACGGCTTCGAGCAGTTGAAGGATCTGTACTACCGCATCGTGACCGAGTTCAAGGATCAGGTGTGGGGAGTGATCGAGATGGACCAAGGCGGGGTGGCGAACAAGCCCACCACCCGCGCCATGATCGAGAAGGAAACCGGCGTCATCCCCATCCCGGTCTTCCACCCGCTCCTTGATGGGTTGGAGTACTACGAACGTCTGGCGACGGAGTACGACCGGATGTGTGTCGGCAATCTCGTCCAAGCCCAACCTAACGTTCGGGTGCGGCTGCTCCATGCCGTGTATGAGTTGTCTCGCAAGCACCCTGATGTGTGGCATCACCTCTTGGGAGTGACTTCAAACCCTAACTCGTTCTCACTGCCGATCTACGGATCGTGTGACTCGTCTTCGTGGCTTGCGCCGGCACGGTGGCCGCAGGGGTGGAAGGCTCGTGCAGCAGGGCAGACCGTTGGCAGTTACGGCTCTGAGTGGTGGTACACCTCGGACAAGTATGCGAACGCTGGCAGTGAAGATCAAGCAGCCCCAGAAGTCTCGAACTACTATCGGGGCGACGCAGTCTCGCTCTTGAACGTGTTTACCTTGGAGCGCGCAATCAACGACGAGTGGGAGGCGAGGCAAGAACTATGGGCGTGATCCACGATACTTTGGTAAAGATTGGCAATCCCGAGCGGCACTTTGAACTCAACGAAATGCTCTACGGACGCCTCGTTCCTTCCCCTCAAGAGTCGAAGCAAAAACCTGATGAGGTGAAGACTGCGGTGAAAACTGATGAGGGGTCGTCGTCGGTCTGGGTTACGTTCCAATACGAAGGTTGGCACAACTGGCCCGATGCACCGGACCATCGCCGCTACCTCGCTTCCCCGCATCGACACATTTTTCATTACCGGGTTGAAGTCCCGGTCACTCACGCAGACCGCCAGATTGAGTTTCACGACCTGCGGGATGATGTAATTGTGTGTGTCCCAAATGAAAAGCAACTTGGCTCGCAATCTTGCGAACACCTTGCGAAGCGGCTGATCGAGCGGCTACGTTGGTCGGCGACATACAAAAACCTCCCGTGGATTGAAGTCACGGTGAGTGAAGATGGAGAGAACGGGGCAACGGTTCGTGGTTAGTGAGATCACCAAGTCAAGTGAGGTTGCGACCCCCTGCCACCACAACAGTGGGGAGGCGCGTCAGATGAAGGCAGTCCGCGGCTACTACACGATCTGGAAGCGCTTCCGCTTCTCCGCCAGCCACCAACTGTTCGGGCTCCCCGAAGGTCACCAGTGCGGAAGGCTGCACGGGCACAACTACGTGGTGGAAGTCGAACTCTCAAGCGATGCGCTCGACGCCAACGGGTTCGTGGTGGACTTCGGTGAGTTGAAGCCGATCAAGGAGTTCATCGACGGAGCCTGGGATCACCGTCACCTCAACGACTTCTTCGATGACTGCAACCCCACCGCAGAGAACATGGCTTGCACGCTGTACTGGATCTGCTTCAACAAGTACCCGCAAATCTCTGCCGTGCGAGTCCAAGAGACCGAAACCTCCTGGGCGGAGTACCGACCATGACCATGATCGCCATCTCCGAGATCTTCGGCCCCACCGTCCAAGGTGAAGGCCCCAACACCGGCAAGCGCTGTTCGTTCGTCCGCTTCGCCCGGTGCAACCTGTCGTGCTCTTGGTGTGACACTCCTTACACCTGGGACTGGAAGGGCAAGAACGGCAAGGTGTACGACCCTGCCCTTGAGGTCATCAAGTTACAAGCCTGGCAGATCGAAGGAATTGTCTCTGAGCACGCCACAGATCGAGTGGTCATCACTGGTGGCGAACCCACCGTGCAGATGACCGGGCTCGTCGGGCTGTGCCAGGAGTTCTACGATCACGGCTATGAAATCGAGATTGAGACCAACGGCACCCACGCCCCGTCTCCGAACCTCGACCACTTGGAGATTGCGTGGAACGTGAGCCCGAAGTTAGGCCACGCCGGGGATCCCTACCACTTGAGGATCAACGTCCCGGCACTGAAGGCTCTGCAAGAGCGTGGAGCCAACTTCAAGTTCGTCTGCGCTAGCCAAGAGGACTTGGACGAGGTGCAGTTGCTCGTCGACTTGATCGGCGCAGACATGGGCCACGTTTGGATCATGCCCGAGGGTAAGACCCAAGATGATGTCGAAACCCACTTACAACTACTCGCCGAAGCAGCCATCGCTAGGGGTTGGAACCTGACGACCCGGCTGCACGTCAACATCTGGGGAGATCGCCGTGGCGTCTGACCGTGTGATCCCAATCTCTTGGGAGATGATCGAGCAACGAGCAAAAGAGATTGCTCAGTACCAAGCCGAGAAGGAATGGACCGGGGTCTACGGTATCCCTCGTGGCGGGGTCATGCCGGCCTACTTGGTCGCCAAAGAACTCAACGTGCCGGTTGTGTCAGAACCAAGCGACGACGTACTGGTGATCGATGATTTGGTTGACAGTGGCAAGACCGCTCGTGACTTCACCCCGACACAATTCGATGCGCTGTACCGCAAGAGCCATTCGCCCGCTCAGTATGCTTCTTCCGCCCCGGTCCTTGACGGCTGGTTGGTCTTCCCGTGGGAGAAGGAGACGAGTGGACCAGAAGATTCCATCTCCCGGCTTCTTGAGTTCATTGGTGAAGACCCCAACCGAGAAGGATTGCTGAACACTCCCAAGCGAGTGGTCAAAGCCTTCGCTGAGATGACCGGTGGCTACAAGATCAATCCACTTGACGATCTTGGGGTGACGTTCAATGAAGATGTTGATCAGATGGTCGTGCTGTCGAACATCCACTTCGACTCTCTGTGTGAACATCACATGCTCCCGTTCTCAGGAGTAGCGACGGTCGGGTACATCCCCAACGGTTGCATCGTTGGACTGTCGAAGTTGGCGAGGGTGGTTGAAGCCTTCAGTCGTCGCCTTCAGGTGCAGGAGCGCTTGACAGATCAGATCGCTGATGCGATCAACGACGCACTGAACCCCAAGGGGGTTGGTGTTGTAGTGACCGGACACCACTCGTGCATGTCGCTTCGTGGTATTCGCAAGGCAAATGCCCAGATGACCACGTCTGCATTGAGGGGCTACATGAAGGATGATGGAACGGTGCGGGCCGAGTTCATGGCGCTGCACCGGGCGGATCTCCTGTAACCAACCGATTTTGACGGAGAGGCGTCTTGACACTCGTACATGATGGGCGAGGTGACTTCCTCCGCACCCCAGAAGCAATTGCCAGAGACCAGCGTGCCGCTGACATGCGGTCGATGGGCTACACGTTCCAACAGATTGGTGACCAACTTGGCGTCACTCGCCAAGCCGCTCACCAGATGGTGCAACGTGCGATCCGAGATGTCCCGGTTGAGGGTGTCTTGGAAATGCGTGAGGTCGAGAAGGTCAAACTCGACCGCCTCGAACGCTTCTACCACACCGTCTTGGCTCGCAAGCATGTCAAGGTCGCCCCAAGTGGCAAGATCGTCTATGGCGAAGACGGAGAAGCACTCGAAGATGAGCAACCTCGACTTGAGGCTGCTGCTGGACTGCTGAAGGTACACACCCAAAGGGCCAAGTTGCTGGGGCTGAACGCTCCTACCGTCAATGAGGTCATCGTTTACGACATTGAGCGTGACACTCGGGTTATGCTCGACGCGCAGATTGCTGCGCTGCACGCAATCGGACTCGGAGATAAGGCTGATGAGTTCAGACGAGCGTTTGTCGCCGCTCTTGACAGCGGTGCGGTCAGCGCTATTGACGCCGAGTCGAGAGTCGCGCCTGTCTGACTTCAAGACGCCTGGCGAACTTGCCAAGGCGCTCAACCCCACAACTGTCCAAACCCCTGCACTGCAGGTGATCGACAATGCGTTCATAGAGATTGACCGGGCCGTGCAATGTATGTTGGCACGGCGCAAAACCTTCTCTCGCTTCCGTGCTCAAGGGATGAGTGAAGAGGACGCACTGCTCGCTGCTGAAGTGGAGATTCCCACTGAAGGCATCAATCGCCTGATGATCTCCATGCCTCCTCAGGAGGGAAAATCTGAGCGCTCCACGCACTACGGGGTGCTGTGGCTGCTGCGTCGTCATCCAGTTCTCCGCATTGCGATTGTGTCTTACGAACACAACGTCGCTCGTCGTATGTCGTATCTGATCAGAAACGACATCCAAACCTTCGACGGCACTGATGGCAACATCGACCTTGGACTACGGCTAAGGCGAGATAGCCGCTCAGTTTCTTCATGGGGGCTGTTAGGTGAAGAGGGGACCGTCTACGCAGTAGGGATTGGCGGGGCACTGACCTCCCGACCAGTCGACTTGCTGTTGATCGATGACCCGGTGAAAGACTACCGCGCCGCTGATTCGGAGTTGCAGAGTCAAACCGCCTGGGACTGGTATCAAGCCGTCGCCCGTCCTCGCTTGGCTCCTGGCGCACCTGCGTGCCTGATCCTGACCCGGTGGCACGAGAAGGACATGGCCGGCCGGCTCCAAGCCAAGCAGAAAGAAGATGAGGCGTCCGAAGTCGAGCACTACGACAAGTGGCACATCATCAACATCCCTGCACAGGCTGACCACCACCCCGAGAATGGTGAAGTGGACGTGCTCGGTCGTGAACCTGGCGAGTTTATGGTCTCTGCTCGTGGTCGTACTCGTGCTCAGTGGGAAGCCACCAAGGTCGCCACCTCACCTCGGATCTGGTCTGGGCTGTACCAAGGGCGTCCTACCCCAGAGAAGGGCGACGTGTTCCATCGCGACTGGTGGATGCGCTATTCCACACCTCTTTGGACGACCGAAGCAGACGGCACCTACCACGTCCACGACGCTAGTGAGATTGTTCAGTCATGGGACATGACCTTCAAGGACAAGAAGTCCTCGGACTTCGTCGTAGGCCAAGTCTGGGTTCGTCGTGGCGCGTACGCGTACTTGGTGGATCAGGTGAGGGGTAGGTGGTCCTTTACCCAAACGGTCGAGGCGTTCCGTCGATTGACGGCGAAGTGGCCGCAAGCCCTAGCAAAGTTCGTGGAAGACACTGCTAACGGACCTGCGGTCATCAGTTCGCTGCGCTCTGAGATTGGCGGCATCATCCCCATTACGGTCAAGGGTTCGAAGTTGGCCCGAGCCTCTGCAGTGTCGCCAGTGGTGCAGAGTAACAACGTGTTTTTGCCTGATACTTTTATTGCACTGTTCAATGTTGAGGAGTTGGTCGATGAAGCAACACAGTTCCCCAACTCTGCCAACGATGACCAAGTGGACGCTTTGACTCAAGCACTCGACCGGATGTACCTGAAGGGCTCTGGTGGCAAGGACTGGCTTGAGTCCTTGGCTCCTCCGTGTGCGGAGTGTGGACAGCCCAATGCTAAAGAGGCTTTGCTCTGTACCAAGTGCGGCGCAGAACTCCCTGTCGTTACCCAAACGGTTGCTGAGGCGTCTGCCTCTGTTGCCCCGGCTCCTGTGGCGCTCGACTTCAACCAAGCCGCTCTTGAAGCGATCAAACAGTTCGGTCCCAATCAACAAGGTTGGCAACCATTCCAGCGAAGTGGTTGGTGACACACCTCTACGCAATGCACTACTGTAATGAGTGTCCGGCCAAGACAAGGAGATCAAATGGCTGAGCGTGGTACTGCAATCATCGAGACGAGAGACAACGTGTACTCGATTCCGAGCATCGACCGGATCAGTCATGACCAGCACACCGGCACCGTGACCCTGTACCGAGGTGACGTGAGCATGTGGACCGTGTGCGGCGTGGTGACCAGGGCGATTGCGGCATGGATTGAATTGCCCGAAGATGAGGGGTACGTCTTTGACCCCACCGAGGCGTTCTCTATGGGGGACTTTGTTGACTGCTCTGGCACCTACAATCCCAATGGCTGCGCTGATGAGTCCGAAGACACCTGCGCCACTGGTCAGGACGGTCCCGAGGTGGCTGACGAGCCAAAAAGCCTCCTCGATCGCTTACTGGAGATCATTTGCCCGAATGAGGCGCTGTGTAACTCAGTAAGGTTCGTTTGGGCGTAGGGGTCCATGTCTACAAACGTCAACTGACGAGTTTGTAGTCTTAGACAAGCGGGATGGGCCAAAGGTACGCCGCCGGCTTCATGAGCCGGAGATCCGAGTTCGATTCTTGGTCCCGCTACTAGCGATGGTGGAAATAACGACACCTCGTTTTCTTTGTTGCTTCTTCGCCACTCGATCCATGAAGGGATCTACACATGGCACTTCCGCCGTCAGTAAAACAACACCGCAGAAACGAAATCGTCTCCAAGATGAATGGGTTCACCCCCGGTGGCGCTACTTACCCCGTCTTGACCCGCAACACGCCCAACCCCTCAAGCCCGTTCACTCAGACTGGTGGCTACGGAGGGCAGTACCAGCCTCTTGACCGTAGCGATGGCACGTTCAACTCCCTGTTCGGCCCAGGCTATCCCCTCACCCCTGACCCGCTCGATGTCCTGACTCCCGAGGGACGTTCACTCCCTCGCCGCACGCAATACCTCGTTGCGGCCAACTTGCAGTTGGTGGACCGTCGTGTCCCGTGGTCAGTGCTAAAGGGGATCGCTGACGACGTGGACGTGGTGACCCGCTGCATCCAGATCGTCCAAGACGCTCTCGTTGGGTTGGACTGGCAGTGGACCTTCAGTCAGAACATCCTGCAACAGATCATGCAGGAGTCTGGCGAGACCAACACCGCCAAGGCCATCGCCATTGCCCGAGACAAGTATGGAGACGAACTCCAACGCGTCCAAGAGTTCTTCGCCTACCCCGACCGGCGTATGGGGTTCACCTTCTCCCAATGGCTCTCCGACATCATTTGGTCGCACCTGACCTATGACGGGATCGTGATCTACCCGCAGTACAACTTGGGCGGGGAACTGCAGTCGCTCTCGACCATCGACACTGCGACGATCAAGATCCTGCTCGACAACCAAGGTTTCATCCCTCGCCCACCTGCCCCTGCATACCAGCAAATCCTGTATGGGTTCCCAAGAGGCGAGTACACCGCTGAAGAGTTGGACGGCGATGGCAAAGTGCCCAAGGGGTTCATGAAGGACCAACTGGCCTACTACATCCGTCGCCCGCGTCCGAACTCCGTCTACGGCTACAGCCAAGTCGAAGAGTGCGTGAACATCGCCACGCTCTACATGCAGCGCCAAGCGTGGTTGCACTCTGAGTACACCCACGGCGTCACGCCTCGCATGTTCATGACCGTCGAAGGTGCCGAGACGTGGACCCCTGAGCAGTTGGCGTTCTACGAGCAGATCATGAACGACCGCCTCTCTGGTCAAACCCAACGCCGGCAGAATATGTTCATGCTGCGCCCAGGCATGAAGCCTGAGCAGATGAAGCAGGTCGATGAGATCTACAAGCCGCTCTACGATGAGTGGCTGATCATGCAGATGGGCTCGAAGTTCGGCGTGCCCTTCCAGCAACTTGGCGTCATGGGCAAGTCCTCGCTCGGCAATCCGGCGAAGCAGGCTGAAGAGGGCGACATCGCCAACATCTTCACCCACGAGGCGCTGAAGAACTTCATGATCGACTGCATCAACGACATGGCCCGTCGCTTCTTGGGCGTTGGACCTGAGTTGACGATCAAGGTTGCCTCTGGCAGCGACGACAGCGACAGCCTGATCCGCGCCCAGGCCGATGCGAGCGACGTGGGCGCTGGGATTCGTACCCGTAATGAGGTGCGAGCCGACCGTGCGCTCCCACTCATCAACGAGGCCGAAGCCGACCAGTTGGCAATCACCACCGGACAAGGCGTGTCGTTCTTGTCTGGGCAGTTGGAAGCGCAGCAGAAGCAGCAGGAGCAAGCAATGGCCGCTCCTACTCCACCTCAACCCGGTCAAGACGGAGGACCAAGTGACGGTAGTGACCCTGAAGGGGGACGCCAGTCCACTGATCAAGCAGTTGGGGGACCTGCAGCGGAATCTGCGAACAATGCAGGCCCGCCTCAATCACCCGAGTCAAACGTCGAGCCAAAAGACGACCCCCGACAGCCTGATACCGCGGGAGATAGCAAAGACGACAGTCCGGCAGCAAAAGAACTCGCACAATTCATGCGCTTCGCCAAGGCTCGTACTGCTAAGGGGAAGTGGCGAGACTTCACCTTCAAGCACCAAGGCCCCGCTGACGCTCGTCGACTGAACGACGCTGCCAGTACTGGCATCCCCGCGGTGTTGAAGGCCGCGGTCGACACCGTTGGGGCGACTTCTGCAGTGGCCGCTGGGATTGCGGTGCGTGCTGAAGATACCGGGCGAGTCCTCATGCTGCAGCGCGCACTCGATGAAGGTGACGCCGCTGCTGGACGTTGGGAGTTCCCCGGTGGGTGTCTTGAGTCCGGCGAGAGCACTGCCCAGGCCGCTGTACGTGAGTGGCAGGAAGAGACTGGCATTGGTCTCCCTGATGGCGAACTGGTCGGCTCATGGACGAGCCCAGACGGCAAGTACGTTGGCTACGTCTGGGAAGTCTCAAGTGAGGCAGACGTGAAGATCAACCTCGACGCCGACAGCCGGCCCATTGGCAACCCTGATGACCCTGACGGCGACGACATCGAGACCCTTGCATGGTGGGATGTCTCTGCACTGCCCGGCAACATGGCAATTAGAGACGAAGTCCAGTCAACTCCTTGGCATGTCCTCGGAGTCAACCAAGCCAAGGCGCTGCGTGAGTACAACCTGCACTTGGTTGCAAAAGAGCAAGGCGACCCGAGTGCACTGATCGACTGGTACAACTCTGGTGCTGATGGGCAGATCCAGTGGGGCGAGGAAGGCGACTTCGACGCCTGCGTTGCACTTGCTGGGAAGTACATCGATGACCCGCAGGGCTTTTGCAACTTGCGTCACCAAGACGCTACCGGGGGACCTCCCGGCAGTGAAGGGAAGAAGGGCTACATGGCTCCCGTCTTGGATGAAGCGACCATGTCATTCCTCGGTCGAGACGCCTGGCGGTAGCGATGGCGTTCAACTCTGACGAAGGCCGCTACGAGCACGGTCGCTTTACCTCTGGTGGTTCTGGTGGGGGTTCGATTCCCTCCCACGCCGAGTTGTCTGGGATGAAGACCATCACCGGTCCACTCGGCAGTCAAGGTGGGACGTGGAAGCAGGCCAACGATGGTACGAAGTACTTGGTCAAGCCTCTGATCGACAAACAGCATGGCATGAATGAGATCGCCGCTGGTGCGGTGTACCACGAGGCCGGGATCAAGTTCCCCAACACTGGTGTCGTTGAAGGCGAGAACGGCCAGCACTACTTGGTGAGTCAGAAGATCGAAGGGCTGAGTCAGAAGAGCGCAGGTCAGTGGAAGTCCGACCCCAAACTCCAAGCCGATGGGGCGAAGGGCTTTGGGGTGGACGCACTACTGAGCCATTGGGACGTGCACGGCCTTGAGGCCGACAATACCTTGGTCGACAAAGGTGGGCATGCTGTTCGCATTGAGTCCGGTGGCGCAATGGCCTATCGCGCTACTGGTGGTGAGAAGCCATCGTTCGGCGCTGGGAAGGCATGGGTAGAACCCGAGACGATGCGGACAAGTGACCAAGGTCGTGCGCTGTACGGCAAGATGACCAACGCACAAGCCGCTGATTCCCTAGAAGCCGCCGGCAAGATCAACCTCGACAACGTGCAGGCTCGTTGGGACAAGATGGGCGTGCCGCGGTCGATGTCAGATCCTTGGATGGCAACGCTGAAGGATCGTCAGCAGCAGATCCCTGACCTCGTGTCGTCTCTGCGTGCTGCAAAGAAGGCTGTCGTGTTCAAGACCTTCGGCTTCGGCGCTCCAATTGTGTGGCGAGACTTCGGCAAGGCGTACAGCGAAGATGAGCCACGAGACGAGGCCGGCCACTGGACCTCCTCTGGTGGGGGTAGTGCTGGTCAGTGGATGAGTGAGCACGTCGCAACGACCGTCACGCAGAACCCGGTCACCGGCAGCATCGCCTCAAGTGGGCTGACGAACGACCAGCACACCGCACTTGAGCAGTACCTCGGTCCTGAGTACGCAGCGATCAACTCTGACCTGCGTGGTGGGAAGGTCTCTGCTGCGAATCCAGAGGATTGGACCGCTCACCAAGTCCAGAGCATCATCGACAAGAGTACGACCGACCGCAGCGCCACGGTGTATCGAGGCATCGACACCAAGGCCGTAGTTGACCGGCTGAAGTCCATGCCCGTTGGTGGGACCTTCAGTGACAAAGGGTTCGTCTCCACCTCGCTCCACGCCGACTCCGCTCGTCAGTTCGCCAACGGCGACCGCAACCCGCTCCTGCAGATCAACGTCCCGTCTGGTTCGCACGCCATTGGGATTGCTGGCAAAGAGAGCGAACTGCTCTTGGGTGCAGGCTCGACGTTCCGTAAGGACGGAGAGGCCACGGTCAACGGACAGACCGTGCTGAAGTTCACCTACTTGGGCGCTGACCCCGCTGGCACCGGGACGCTCCGCAAGAGCCTGATCCTGCGCCTCCCCTACCCGCCTCGGTTCATCTGGGGCGACGACACCCTCACCTACGAAGACGACTTGATGTTCTCCACGCTGAAGAGCGTGGACCCACTTGGCGCGTTCGTCGAGTCTTTGGCGAAGGAGTACAACCCCGACGAGCCTCGCAATGACAAGGGCGAGTGGACCTCTGGGGGCAACACCCCGAGCAGCGGCAAGCCTGGCGGCGGGGTGCCGAAGATGGGCGACGTGACTCCTGAATTGCTGGCCTCTCGTCTCTCGGACAAGGCCATCATGGGTGCGAGCCACAAGAAGGGCGACCGCGTCTTTGAGGTCACCTACAAAGACGGCACCAAGATCCGCATGGTCGCTGAGTCCTTCCACCACGCCAATGCCATGGGCCGGCAGTTGGGGAAGCAGTTCATGGGCGGGGCGAAGGTTGCGTCGTGTGCGTGGTGCGACCCTGCTAACGGCAAGCCACTCCCGAACGGTCTGTCACAGCAGGAGAAGTTGCAGGCCGCTGGTCTGCAGATTGGCGGGACCGCTTCTTTCAGTGAGTTCAATGCTTACCAGGAGGGTGCGACGAAGCCCGAGGGCGCATCGACTGAGCCCACTGGTGGGAAGCCCGAGGGCGCATCGACTGAGCCAATCGGTGGGAAGCCCGAGGGCGCGCAAGAACCGAACCCGGTCGACAAGACGCTCATGGAGCACATGTCGAATAAGGCACTGGTCGCCGCTCAAGCACCCGGCAGTGGACAGAAGGTCTTCACTGGGAAGATCGAAGGCTTCGACTACCCGATCCGCAT